>ENA-UONX01000504-UONX01000504.1-human-gut-metagenome-genome-assembly--contig:-P74old-NODE-504-length-55418-cov-47.735437_pt1 | contig 55418 bp, 58 predicted proteins | sample MGYA00242466_ERZ724013 | MGnify/ENA metagenome assembly ERZ724013 | reverse complement strand
GCGGGCATGAGGTCCACACCCTCCGCATGATGCAAAATGCCCTCTTTCGAGGGCATTGGTTCATCCATGAGCGTCTTGCCCATGACAGTTGCAAGTGTGATCGGCAGCTTGTCCGGGCAGGCAAATCCAAGGCTCAATGTCAGCGAACCCTGTGGGTCTGCATCTACCAGCAAGACCCGTTTGCCAGCCTGCGCCAGACCGATACCGAGATTCGCGCACGTTGTCGTTTTCCCAACACCGCCTTTCTGGTTGGCAATGGCGATGGTATGTGTCATTTTGAAGTTCACCTCCATTTTTTCAAAATTGGAGATGGTGAAAGCGTTGAAAACCGAAGCATGGGGGCTGCTGGCATTGCTGTAATACCGCTGCATTATTTCAAAAGTTCTTAAATTGTATAAATTTATTCTGAATTTTATACGATTTCAAATATTATTGTTTCGATTTTGACGCATTTCACACGTTCTCCGAAGCCTGATTACGGGGGTGCGTTACCGTCAGGTTTGGGAGAGCGCATGACTGGCAGTCATGAGGTCAGCGGTTCGATCCCGCTTATCTCCACCAAAAAGGCTTGTTTTCGTTTGAAAACGAGCCTTTTTCATAACCTTTTTGATGCTTTTGACATATCGCCGTTATTTTGCGCCCCCAGCGGTTGTACCCACTTCAGCCATACCCCCGCAAAAATTGAATAAAAAGTTCGTAAAGAGCTGCCAAATTGGACATTTATGTGAAAACGTGAATGTCCATTTTTTATTGCCAAAATTCCGCATATCGAGGTGATTTTCATGCAAACGCAAGTCAATTTCTCCTACTTTTACGGCGAAGAATCCGAACAGTTCAGCTACTTCCGGATTCCCAGATTGTTGGTGCGCAACAAAAGGTTCAAAACGCTCTCCACCGACGCAAAGCTGCTTTACGGTCTGATGCTCGACCGCATGGGGCTATCCGCCAAACATGGCTGGTATGACGAACTGGGGCGCGTCTACATCTACTACACGCTCGACGAGATTCAAACTGACCTCATGTGCGGACACAACAAGGCCGTCCGGCTGCTGGCGGAGCTGGACAGCGGAAAATGCGGCTTCGCGCTGATCGAGCGCGTCAAGCAGGGACAGGGGCGGCCGGCGAAAATCTATGTCAAGAAATTCACCACAACGGACGTTCCGGAAACGCCCTCCCCTGCGCCCATTCCAGACTTCCCGGAATCGGAAATGCAGACTTCCCAAAATCAAACTTCCAGACTTCCCATTTTCGGAAGTCAAGACTTCCCAAAAGAGGAAGTAAGTTATTTAGATAATAATTATCCTGATCTAAGCTATCCTGATCCATCTATCTATCTGGCGCAAGCGCCGCCGGATGGATACAACCGATTCGGTTGCAGAAAGCGTCTCCGCGATATATTGGACTATGATATTCTGGTCACAGAGTACAACGAAGAATCCGTCAAATCTATCATCGAGCTGCTGACTGATACGCTCTGCACGGCGAAGCCCAGCGTTCGTATCGGTGGCGAGGAAATTCCCATTGCTGCCGTTCGAGAACGGCTTGGCCAGCTTGACCGTTTCCATATCACCTATGTGCTGGACTGTATGCAGAAAATCAGCACACCCATTCGTAACATCCGCGCATATCTGCTTGCCGCTCTGTATCAGGCGCCGACCACGATAGATTCTTACTATCGCGCCGCCGTCCGAGCGGATTGCGGCCGGTAAATCTGCGCGTTGTTTTTGCGTCCCAACTTGGGGCGCATTTTTTATACCCATTTTTTCGATGAAGGAGGAATACAATGCCCGAAGAAAAAGTACCCCTTAGCAAACAGCCAGCGCCGGAAAAGAAACCTGATGCTGCAAAGCTGCCAAACGCACCGCCCAAAACAGAGAAACCGCCGGATAAAAACGACGGCATAAAGCCCGCTTCTGCGGCTGAACCCCAAAAACCGGAGGATAAGACCGGCACACCGCCGCCCGCAGAAGTCAAAAAAGCAGATGCTCCCGGTACAGACAAACACAAAGACTCTGCTCCGGTAAGCAATGCGAAAAAGCCTGATACGTCGGTCAAATCGCCGTCAGCACCCGCCGAAGCGAAAAAGCCGGACGCACCAACGGATATTCCCGGCAAGGTCAGCGGCAAGGATGCTGCCCCTGTGAGCAGCACAGAAAAGCCCGGCGCGGCAGCCAAGCCGCTGGAGAAACCTGCTGCAAAGGTCATTCCTGAAGATAGCTCCAAAAAGCCAGAAGGAAAAACCGACGCGGCCATCCCGCCAGCAGCGACCGAAGCGAAAAAGCCGGATGCACCAGCGAATATCCCCGGCAAGGTCAGTAGCAAGGACACCGCTTCTGTGAGCGGCGCAGAAAAGCCCGATATGACAACCAAGCCGCTGGAGAAACCCACTGCAAAGGTCATCCCTGAAAATGGCCACAAAAAGCCAGAAGGAAAAAACGGTGCGACTATCCCGCCAGCAGCGACCGAAGTAAAAAAGCCGGATACCCCAGCGAACACCCCCGGCAAGGTCAGCGGCAAGGATACCGCTCCTGTGAGCAGCGCAGAAAAGCCCGGCGCGGCAATCAAGCCGCCCACAAAAGCCGCCGACGAGAAAACGCCGACACTGAATAAACCGGTGTCGCCGCCAGCGCAGAAAATGGAACCGTCCGCAAAAATTATGCTGGGCGGAAAGCCGCACGATCCAATCACGCCGCCGAAAGCCGCAGACCCGCCGAAAGGCCTTGGTGAGCAGAAGGGTGTGCGCGTGACGCAGATTTTCGAGGACCGTCTGGATTACCCGGATGAAAAAGCACTGAACAGTCTGCCTATTCCGAAGGAGGGCGAAGGCTTTTCCATGCGCCTGCATCCGGCCTATTTCTATCAGTTCCTCGATCATCCGTTTTCGGTTAACCGCGAGGTCAAGGACTACATCGAACTGTACGAATCCATCCGCGACAACGGCATCAATGAACCGGTCAAAGCAAGGCCGCGCGAGAAAGGCGGCTTGGAACTGATCTCCGGCCACCGCCGACACGACATTGCAAGCCGCCTGAATTATCCTGTGCCGGTCATTATCGCGCAGGTGGACGACGATACTGCGCGTGTTGAAGTCGTTGACGGCAATCTGCACCGCATGGACATTCCAACGTCCGAGCTTGCCCGCGCCGCGAAAATGAAGATGGAAGCCCTTGCACGAAAAGCCGGACGGCGCAGCAAAATGGAGCAGCTTACAAGCCCGGAACCGAAGAAGCGCACCGACCAGATCGTTGCGGAGGATATGGGTATCAGCCGCAATCAGGTCAACCGGCTTGTCAAAATCAATGACCTTGTTCCAGAACTGAAACAGCAGGTGGACGATAAAAAGCTGCCGTTCAACACGGCGGTCGAACTTGCCTATCTGAAACCGGATGAGCAAACAAAGGTCGTTGACGTTATGAAGAAAGAGCAGATCGTTCCCTCCATGGCGCAGGCCACCGCACTAAAGGAGGCCAGCCGCCATGCAGACACGATGCAGAAAAACCTGCCCTCTCTGGCCCCCGCGCACAAGGTCGATGAGAACAAGATCACGTCCATTATCAAGCCGAAGAAAGCCCCGGAATTGAAGGTCACATTTACTGGCGCGGAACTGAAAGACTTCTTTCCCGGCGAAATGCCGAGCGTCGCGGAAGTCAAGCGCGTAGTTTTCGATGCACTGAAAATCCGGGAGGAAGCCTATAAGCGTCAGGCAAAACGGCAGGCCGCAAAGGACGCGATCAAATCGCCCGAACACTGATATGCGCCACAGAGCATTACTGCACCGTCTGGTGGTGCCGCCCTGACAAACTTATTTTAGGAGGATTCACGCATGAATTACCACCCCAAACACACGTCCAACTCGCGCACGCCCGTCTGGATCGGCGCTGGCGTTCTCGCCGCCGTTGCCATCGGCGCGATCATTTTCATCACCATCACGCTCCGCACGCCTATGACAAAGGAAGAAGCCCGCGCCAAAGCTGGAATCGTTTATGATTCTTCCGCCACTGAGGGCGGTTGGGATAACCTTTCGCCGGAGGAGATCGAAGCGCGTTTGAATGAAAAAGTAGCCGAGGGCATGATTAACATTTCGGCCAACACCGCCCCAATCTTTGAGGACGGTTCTTCGGAGGGAAACTTGATGCTGGTCAACGAGAGCATCAATAATTATCCACAAAAGGTCCAGATTGTCCGCAATGACACGGGCGAACAGATTTACGAATCCGGCGCTATCGCCGTCGGCAGCAAAATTGAACGCGCGAAGCTGGATGTTGTTCTCCCCGCTGGTACATACGAATGTACCGCGTATTTTCACAACTTGGACCCCGAAACCGGTGAAATCATCGGCACGGCCGGGGCAATCATCAACATTACCATCAAAAACTGATTATCAAAAATAAGGAGATTTTAACTATGAAAAACACCAAGAAGATTATTTCCATCGTTCTCGCAATTTGTATGCTCGCATCCCTCGCCATTTCCGCTTCCGCTGCCAACACGGTTGATACCTCTGGCGGCACTGGCACTTCGTCTGTTACCCTGTCCAGCACCGCGGACGGCAGCATCGGCGGCGACCCCGCAGCCACCAAAATGAGCGTCACTGTTCCGACCGTTCTGCCCATCGCTGTTGGCACGGATGGAACAGTTTCTACTGCGACCGACGCGAAGATCGTCAACAACTCGTTCGGCGCTGTCAAGGTCAATTCCGTGAGCATCGAAGCCGCGCAGGGCTGGTCGCTGGCTGCGTTCGGCGACAAGGCCACGCTCGCCCATGAAAAGGTCAACTCCAACAAGTTTGGCTTCTCCCTCTGCCTCGGCGACGGCGAAAAGAAGATGACCGACGACAAGAACGCTTCCAAGCAGACACTTCTGACCGACGCGATTAACGGCTGCTTCATGTCCGGCGTGGGCGACACCTCTGCAAACAGCATCGGCATTGCCTATGACGCCATCGTGACTCCGGTTTCCGAAGTTGTGACCAACACCGCCATTGCAAGCGTCCTGTTCATTATCGCTTGGGATGCGGTCTGATCGCAATTCATCCAAGGGGAACGCCCAAAGCGTTCCCCTTAAATTCTAACAGGAGGTATTCAACGTGAAGAAAAAACGAATCCTCGCATTATTCCTTGCGGCGGTATCGTGCTTATCGCTGGCAGTCAGCGCGTCGGCAGCCACCACATCCAACCGCAAGACCACGGATTTCCGCGATTTCGATAAATCAGCTTGGTATGCCGAAGCCGTGTCCGCAGCCGTGGATAACGGTCTGCTTTACGGCAAGAGCGCAACCGTCATTGACCCGAACGGTGATATGACCCGCGCGGAAATGGCAGCAATCATCAACCGCTCATTCGGGTGCTATAAGGCGGCAGACATCAGCCAGTACAAGGACGTTGCAAAATCCAAGTGGTATTACAAAGACGTTGCAATGGCCGTGCAGATGGGTACTTACAACGGCCGGTCTGCTTCGTCCATGGCTCCGGATGCGCCGATCTCGCGTCAGGAGGCTATGACGGTCGTTGCCCGTGCGCTGGAACTGGACTACGATTCGTATTCCAAAACGGATTTGTCCGTATTCTCCGACCGAAGCGAGATTTCCAACTGGGCGCTGCCCTATGTGCGCGCGATGGTAGGCGCTGACTATATCCACGGCCGCGGCAAAGTCCTTGCACCGCTGGATAACATCACGCGCGCGGAATTTGCGCAGATTTTCCATAACATCATCGGCACTTACGTTGTATCCAAGGGCACTTATGACAAGGAGATTAAAGGCAGCGTCCTGATCCGCACCGACGATGTAGAGCTGAAAAACCTGACCGTAGACGGCGATCTCATCATCGGCTGCGGTGCGGCAGACGGTAAAATCACGCTGGATAACGTGACTATCAAGGGCAGATTGCTCGTCTGGGGCGGCGGCGTTCAGGCCGTGTACTGTAACAACGGCACAAGTACACCGGAAGTGATTGCAGCCAGAGTCGATGATGCAGTAAAAATCATTTTTGACCGCGACAGTACGCTAGCCGTCATCGACACCATCAAAGCCAGAATTACCGAGCGCGCGAAGCAGAACAAAGAAACCGAAATCATCTTTTACGATGTCAGCGGACTGCGTGAAGCGCAAAAGCAGCTCAACGCCATCGTCGCGGACAATCAGATTGATATTACTGCTCCTGCTCATCTTTACGCGCTTGTCGGGGAAAGCAGCGTGAAAGCCGAGTTCACAAACAACAGCAAGAATGACACCTACAAGGTGGAAATCCGCAAGAACAAGGACAATGCGCTGATCGCGGACGCTTTTGAGCTTGCTGCTGGCAAGAGCATTTCGACATTGACGCTGCTGGAAGCGCCGGAGTTTGGCAACGTGGATTGCACGGTCACAATTACGGCTTATCGTGACGGCAAGCAGATCGGCACGCTGAACACGGAGCTGGCCTTGCATACGGCGTACCTCTGGCCCAAGGAGGTGCAGTGATGGATAAGAAGAAACTTATCACTTTTCTGTTGGCACTGACAATGATTCTATCACTGAGCGTGGGCGCATCGGCAGCTGAAACAACCGAAGCCCGTGTGCCGGTGACGCTCACCGTGGTCAATGTGGCTGCTCCGATCTCTTGCACCGTTCCAGCTTGTTTGCCGGTTTCACTGGTAGACGGCTATGTTGTGGCAGCCAATAATGCAGCAATCACCAATACTGCCAAAACAGGCAGTATCAAGGTGACGAAAGTGGATGTTCAGGCTGGCACGTTTGAGATCGGCAACTATGATGATTTCAGCGCAGGCAAAAACAGCATTGCGCTGTCTATCAACGGTTGCAGCACGAAAGGTGCGGGCAGTCTGACGCTTGTGGACGGCGCGTTTCCGGCGATTGCCGCCGAGAAAAATCTCGCCATCCGCTATAAAGCCAAGGTTTCTGCGAGCGAGGCTGTCACAAACATCAACGCTGCGACTGTGATCTTCACGATTGCGGCTGTCATGGAGGGTTGAGCATGAAAATGAGAAAAATTACGGCATTGTTGCTTGTCCTCTGCATGGTGTTCTCGCTGAGTATTTCGGCGTTTGCCGCCGAAGATCACGAGCAGCACGAACACACGATCTATGACAGCGCTCCTGACGAAGAACCCGCGATTTCCACCGAAGCTGCCACCTCCGGCACGATCCAGAACAGCGGCATTCGCTGGTCACTGGATGAAAAGGGCTGGCTGACCATCTCCGGCAGCGGCGAAGCTCCGGTCTTTACCAGTGCGGACGATCAGCCGTGGGCGGCTGTCCGCGATCAGATCACCGAGGTCTGGTTCGAGGACGTGGAAACGCTGACCATCCCAGATCTGGCATACTGGTTCGAGGGCTGCGTCAACTTGACCACCGCCGAGCTGCCGCTCGCGCCGACCATTGGCAAGCACGCTTTTTACAACTGCCCGAAGCTCTCTACGCTGACCATGTACTACGGTGAAACGGTTTTGAACAGCATCGGCGAGGATGCGTTCTGGCGCGAAACGGATTCCGGCGATACGCTCTATATCGCCTACATCATTGGCTACCCGGAGGCAACGGTGCCGTTCTACACCTATGATTGGGCGGCTTCCAACCGCAACAGCCGGTATTTTTATGATCTGTACGGTGTGTATCCCAATGCGGACACTGCAAACACGGCAGTCAATACCGCATCCGTGTCCGGCATCCAGAAAGCCCCCGGCATTTCGCTGACCGCTTCTACCGGCATTGTTGGCAACTGCCCAAGCTGCGGGAAATACTCGCTGCAAGGAACGTATGTATCGCAGTCCCATACCTCGCGCGGCCATGCCGAGTACTATGAGTGCTACCTCTGCCATTACACAAAAAATCTCGGCACTTATGTGTATAAAGACCACGGTTCTGGTTCGTATGGTTCGTGGACCTGCCCGAACTGCGGCAGTCACACCTGGGTGCTGGACTATGAGCAGGACGCAACGTGTACGCGAAACGGCTACCGGGAATATAGCTGCGATTGCGGTCAGAGCAAGCGCGAGACCATCTACGCAACCGGCCACAGCTATTCCTATGGAAGCTGGGAGGAATATTCCAGCAGTCAGCACCGGCGCGAAGCCTATTGCCGGAACTGCGGCGATTCGGATTACGAATACGCCAGCCACAGCATGAGCTACGGATCGTGGAGCAATTCTTCTTCCAATCAACATAGCAGAACGGCATCCTGCCGTACTTGTGGGTACTCCACAACGGAATACGGAAATCATAGCTATTCCACTGGCGCATGGAGCAAGTACAGTGATACGCAGCACCGACGTGCAAAAACCTGTACGTCCTGTAGCGCGTCTACCTATGATTATGCAGATCACAGCTATTCCTACGGTTCGTGGGTTTCGGACAGCGAAACGCAGCATAAGCGTACCAAGACGTGCTCGGCTTGCGGAGATTCTGGCTATGAATATGCAGACCACACCGATGCGAACGGCGATGGAAAGTGCGACGATTGCGGCGCAACTGTCAGCCTGACGATCAAGTGGGATGCCGGTTCAAACGGCGGTACCATCGACGGCAAGGCCAGCTTTTCCGAAACCATGAAGCCAAACAGCAAGCCGACCGCGCCGGGCAGCGTTCCCGTCAAGACCGGCTACACGTTCAAGGGCTGGTTCACGGCCAAGAGTGGCGGCAGTCTTTACAGTACGGTCACGATCACCAGCAGCACGACATTTTACGCGCAGTTTGAAGCGAACAATTACGCTGTGACGTGGGATTTAGGCACGGGTCAGAGCGAAACGACCGAACAGACCTACGGTGAAAAGCTGGTGCTGCCGACTGAACCGGTTCGTAAAAATGCAGAGTTTTTAGGCTGGTTTACGGAGAAAGCCGGCGGTACAGAGGTCAATTCCAACACCACCTATTCAACGGATGGTGAAACGACCTACTATGCGCACTGGGAAATTACAGAGATCTTTTCTGTCACTGTACCGGTTACATTGCCGCTTGTCATTGACGAGAGCGGCGAGGTACACACAGGCACCGCAGAGATCATCAATGCGTCCACTGGCGAAGTTGTCGTGTCCTCCGTTGGTATCAGCACGAAGAATGGCTGGCAGCTCGTTCCCTACACGACTGACATGGCGCACGCCAAAGTCGATGCGAAGCAGCTCGGTTTCAAGATCAACGATTCGCAAACGAAGAACACTGGCGATACGGAAACATTTTCACTGACAAATCCGTGGCAGATCACGGAAAACGGCAGGCTACCCATTTCTTATGATGCCGTAGTATCTGCGGTTTCCCAGCCAGTCACGGAACAGGATGTGCTGAGCATTGTGTTCGTATTGGAATGGTCAGAGGGTTAAGCGCATGGAAGAACAAAAAGCCGTAGAGCAGATGACCGTCCTCATGGTCGAACCTGGGTATGTGCCATACGAAAAGACCATTCCGAACACCTTGGAAGCAAAGCAGGAGCTTGTCGGCGGTCTCATTACCGCCATCTATCCGTATGAGGAAATGGTCGCCATTGTCGCAAACGACGAGGGAATCCTGTTAAATATGGACTTCAACCGCAGCGTGGAGGGCGGCTATGGCGGTGTTTTTGGGCCGTTTTTCGTGTGCGGACTGACGGAGGATGACTTCTGCTCTCTCCCGCCTGACCAGATGGAACGCTTCAAGAAGAAATTCCATAAGGCTGAAATTCTGGTAGGCTTTTGCGGAAATGAACCAGTCACATTGAAGGTCGAGCCGAAGCAGAAGGTTTTGAACCCCGAAAAGCAGCGCAAACCACCGTCGCAGGAGCGTTGAAATGGGGTTTGAACTGACCAGTGCAACACCGGACGAACGTCTCAAAGAACTGACCGAAAAACTGGAACAGGGTGTCAGCGAGATTTTTACCAGTGGGCGCTACGCGGAATATCTGTCTGCCATGTCAAAATTCCACACATACAGTTTCGGCAACGTCATGCTCATTCTCATGCAAAACCCGGCTGCATCCTGTGTGGCCGGGTTTCACACATGGAAGAAAGAGTTTGGGCGCAATGTAAAGGCACATGAAAGCGGCCTGAAAATTCTCGCTCCGTGCCCGTATCGGCGGTTCATTGAACAGGACAAGTTGGACAAGGACGGTAAGCCCGTACTTGATGCAACCGGAAAACCAGTGCGGGAACGGACGCTGGTGCAGCTTATGAGATTCCGTATTGTCACCGTCTTTGACATTTCACAGACCGAGGGCAAGGAACTTCCCAGCATCGGCGCATCCGAATTGCAAGGCAATATCGCACATTTTGAGGAACTGGCAAACGCGATCACAAGCGTCTCGCCGGTTCCCATTTTGTATGAAGCACCGCATGGAGCAGCAAAAGGCTGTTTCAACCACGTCACGGAAGAAATTTTGGTACGCCCCGGCATGAGCCAGAAGCAGACGCTCAAAACCATGCTGCATGAAATCAGTCACGCCACGCTCCACCGGCGCAAGAAAAACGAACCGCCGTCCAAAGACCAGCACACGCGCGAGGTCGAAGCCGAAAGCGTAGCCTATGTGGTCTGCCAGCATTTCGGTATCGACACGTCGGATTATTCGTTTGGCTACGTTGCCGGGTGGAGCAAGGGCAAGGAACTGGATGAGCTGAAAGCGTCACTTGATACCATCCGTTCCTGCGCCGCCGGTTTGATCGACGCTATTGAATCCAAATGTCCATCCTTACAGCCTAAAAAAGAGCCAACACAATCATTTTCAGAACGTTAGGAGGAAACAGCTTGAATACGATCAACGCAAGCATTACCCAAATGCGGGTTTGCCGGATTTTCGGCGTCCCTGCATTGTTTACGCCCTACCGCGTCAGCAGCGCGACTGTCCACTGGGGACTGTATCAGTACGATTTACAGGCGCTTCTGAACAACCCCAGCGAGGTATTTGTCCTTGCAGATCACGCCGAGGATTTTTTCTACGGCACGATCCTGACCGCGCAGGAAATTGACCTGCCCCGCAGAAGCCGCATCGTGCCGGACGGCGCGTTCACGATGGAAACAAGATACTGCCGCCCGGCGGAGTTTGAACAGGAATATGGCGCAGCGTAACAATTATCAGCCGGACGTCCTTTCCTATCTGGCAGAGGTTGTGAAGCAAAACACCCGCGCATACGCCGCTGACTTTGATTACGATGCAAAGCGGCTTTGGGACAGCGCACAGGAAACGGATATGGAGCATCGTTCTTTTCTCTGGATGAGCCGTCCGTGTGGAACATGGTGCGTGTTGGAACGCGAGGTTTTTCTCGACGATACGAACGCAAACTGCATCTGGACGCATTACGCAGACTGCCCGGAGGGGATTCTGGCGTACCGCATCGTGGTCGAGGGCATCCGGGATGGCAAGCTGGCAGGCAAGGTCATTCCCATTGACTATGCAAAGCAGGTTCGGCGCGTCATGCAATCCGCGCTGCCTATTGTGAAAATTCAGTACCGAGATAAGAATGGTTCTTTCTGTGAGAACAGCTATCACGCCTTTATGAACAGCACCCTACCCTACGAGGATGGGATTCATGACATCCGCTATGTGCCGGAAAGCGAAGCGGAATTGCAGCACATTTTAATGCTGGAGCATCGGATGGAACAGAAAACGAAACGCTCTTGCCGGACGAAATCTACTGCGCCGCAGCGATAACGGGCAGCGTTGCCTTTGGCAGCGCTGCTTTAGCAAGTACGGCATTTGTGCCACAAACGCCACTTGTTAGGGTGTACCCTAAAACCCCGCGACGAATTGCGTCCCAACTTGGGACGCAATAACTATGATTATAAGGAAGGAGCACGTTATGCGGACACGCCGCAATTCTGTTGGTCTGTGGCTCAGCGATGCAGAGCTGACACATCTGAGACAGCAATGTCAGATTACCGGTCTGAATACCAACACCTATCTCCGCAAACTTATCATGGGCGAACATCTCTGCCCGCGCCCACCTGACGCATACACCGCACTCCTGCGTGAGTTGTCTGCCATCGGCAACAATATCAACCAGATCGCGCACTGGACAAATGGAAAAGGCTATGCGACGCAGGCGGAAATCCACGAAGCGGTCAGTCTGGTAAAGCAGGCATACCGTAGGATTCTGGACACGCTCTGATGGCCTATGACAAAATCATTACCATCCGTGCACGGCTGGATGACTGTCTGCGCTATATTCAGGACGGCGATAAAACCGCGCTCTCCCGTGCGCTGGACTACATTGAAGATTCCAACAAAACTGCGTTGGATGATGAAGTGATTTTGCAGAGCGCGATCAACTGCACAGTAGAAAATTGCTATCTGGATATGCAGCGCACGAAAGAGCGGTTTGGAAAACCGGGCGGCGTTGTCGGCTATCATCTTGTCCACTCCTACGTGCCGGGTGAAACAACGCCGGAGCTGGCGCATGAAGCGGGAGTGGAATTTGCACGCCGTCTGCTCGGTGACAAATATGAAGCCGTCATTTGCACCCACATCAACAAGGAACACCTGCACTGCCATATTGTATTCAACTCTGTTTCATTCGTGGATGGAGTGAAATATCGCAATGCGTTCAAAGATTACTTTGAAGATATTCGCGGCATTTCCAATGAGGTCAGCCGTAAGTACGGATTCTCTGTCATTCAGCCGGAGGGCAGCGGTCAGCACTATGCAGAATGGAACGCCGAGCGCAGCGGCAAGACGACAATCCGCGATCTTATCCGGCAGGACTTGGATACGGCTATCGCCGCCAGCTTCACGTTTGCGTCGCTGCTGGACATTCTCAGGAAACGCGGATATACCGTCAAATACGGCTCTAACGTCAAGTACACCGCCGTCAAGCCGCCCGGTGGAGCGCGGTTTCTCCGGCTGGACAGTCTGGGCGAGGATTACACCGAGGAAGCCATTTTGCAGCGGCTCCGCAGGCAGCGCGGCGTGACCGCTGCCATGCCGCCGGAACAGAGCGAATCCAAACGCTATACGATCCGCAAGCGTCCGCGCCGCTATCCGCCTGTCAAGCGCGGCAGTTTCCGGGCGCTATACCTATACTATCTGTATCTGCTATCCCCACGGAAGAAACGCCCACAAAAGGTTTCATTTGAAACGCGGGCCGAAATTCGCCGTGTAAAACTGTACCGGCAGCAATTTATGCTGCTGCAAAAGTACCGTGTGGACACAAAAGCGGAGCTGGATATGCTGTCCGATGCGCTGTCAAACGAGATGCAGATAATCGTAGACCGGCGTAAGGAGTTATACGCATTGCGCCGGGAGCAGCCGTCTGAGCCGCTTAACGCGGACATTGATGCGTTGACCGCGCAGCTCCGGCCCCTGCGTCGGGAACTGCGGTTATGCGGCAAAATCGCGGAATATGCACCGCGGATGCTGCGGCAGGTGCAGGAGAGCAATTCACCATCAACAGAAAATCATGCGCCGGATAAGGCGCGGGAAAGGAGGTCACATTTATGGAGGTAAGTGGCGAAGCTGCTGACCTTGTAATGAAGGAAGGCGTACAAATATCCGAAGAAGCAATCAAACTGCTGGCGCGGGGTGCAAAAAATCTCGCGGCACTCTTGTATGCACTGGCAAAGGATCAGAAAAAGTTATACGGCAAGGTGAACATGAACCGGCTGCTCAGTGAACAGCGCCCCATCGAAGTTTTGCCCTTGCGCACAGAGGATTTTGATGATTTCAAACGGCGCGCTAAAAAGGTCGGCTTGTTGTTCTCGGCTATCGTGGACAAAAAGAGCGACGCGCCATACCTTGAAATCCTGACCAACATTGACCATCTCTCACAGGCAAATTATATCCTAGAGCAGATGGGATACCAGCCCAGACAGTTGGAGGACGCGCAGCCAAAAAAAGAGCAGACCCCTGCCCGACCAGAACCATCCTTGCAAAAGCAAAGGAGTGGCTTGACGCAGGGGACGACTTCGACCAGTGAGGAAAAGCAGCCGGTTCGCGGACGGTTGGCGGCCTTGCGCGCTACCGCAGAGCGAACGCGGCCAGAACCCCAGCGTGAGCTGGAACATATTAGATAGTAAGGAGTGTGAACATCATCGCAAACTTAGCAGAATTAGTGAATGAGAAGAACCAGAGCAGCGAGCTTTGGCAGGCACAGCGTCAGTCAGACCGTGAAAATGCAAATGCCATGCAGGACGCGGGTATTGTTCAGATCACCAGTGACCCGGATGCCTACTTGCGCTATCTGAACTGTCAAGCCGACAACCCAAGTTACAGCGCAGGCAATGTCTCGCTCGTCATGGTGCAGGATCAGGGCGCAACCATTTTCGGCACCAAAGACCGCTGGAAAAGCCTGATGCGCAGCGTATCTCCAACCGAGGAAAAGAATGGCGTGAAAATTTACACCCGTTCCTCTTTCGGCAAAGGGTATGTACTGACGGACGTTTACGACGTGCGGCAGACAAGCGGGCGCGACCTGAAGCACACCGTTTTGCAGCCGGGCAGCAAAGAAATGACGGAAGCCCTGAAAACGCTCCTGAATTACTGCGTTGTGCCGCTAGTAACAGATGAAAGTATCCCCATGCCCGCGCTTTACGATCCGAACCAGATGAAAATGGCAGTCAATCCGAAGTATAGCAATGCGGAAGCGTTTGCAGGCATCGCAACAGAGATCGCCCACGTCCGTTTTCATGCCAAAGGCTATAATCAGAACTATTCGCGGGATGATTATGAGCTGGATGCGCAGAGCGTCGGCTATATGATCTGTCGTCGCTTTGGTGTTCCGTGCGAAGCACCCGACGTATCAAATCTGGCGGCATTTTATGACGGCTTTGAACCGCAGGATCGGCGGCAGGCGCTCGGACAGATTCAGGACATAGCGCAAAAAATCGGCGGCAGCATCGAGCGTGCCATTACGCCGCAGGTTCGGTCACGAAATATGAACCGCAGCGCACGTTAAAAAGGTTTGCTCCCCTAACGGGGAACATACTCCGCTGGCCGTCCGCAGTCAAGGCCGGTCGATACTGGCGTATCGACCGCAGAGCCAGCCAGTGTGCGCACTGGCTGGGCCTTGACAGCGGCCACCCAGCGGAAGTGTGGCAGACAAGGGGAGCAAACCAAGGCTGCCCGCTGGCGCGGGCAGCTCCTATGCTGGGAGGGCCGCGTGCCCGACCTGAAATGCGTCTCACCGTGAGACGCATTTATGATATTGGAAAAGAGGTATCTGAACATGATAAAAAAACTGTTTTGTTTTGCTGCACCGGTTCTGCTGCTGCTCGTGGCTGGCACCCTGCTCCTGTGCAAGCACCATGCCGAGCGGACAGGTCTGGCCTGTCTGGACAGTGACCTGTGACACACAAGAAAAAATCATTCCGAAACGCCGCCCCTGTGTGGGCGGCGTTTACTGTACCTATCGTCTGGCTTGCTGTGCTGATGGCAGGCTGCTACACGCCCGGAATGACTATCTTTGACCTTGCCGCGCAATTCTCCGAAGTGACCAAAACACCGTTTGCGCTGCACTGGACGCCATATACGATGAAGTTTATCGGCATCTTTTTACTGCTCTACGGCGGCGCGATTCTGTTTTATTACACGGGGCAAAAGAATACGCGCCCCGGCGAGGAACATGGCTCTGCGTCGTGGGGCAGTGTCCGGGAACTGGACAAGAAGTACCGCGACAAGGATGCAGGCAAAAACGTCATACTGACCCAACACCTGCAAATGAGCATGAACGGTAAGCTGCACCGGCGAAATCTTCTGCAAATTATCGTCGGCGGTTCTGGTTCGGGCAAGACGCGATTCCTCGCAAAACCAAACCTCATGCTTGCCAATGCGAGTTTTATCGTCACTGACCCAAAGGGCGAAATGCTCCGTGCCGTCGGAAATCTGTTTCTAGAGGAAGGTTATGTTCTGCGCGTTTTTGACCTGATCGACCCGTCAAAATCAGACTGCTACAACCCGTTTTGCTACATACGCAAGGACGCGGACGTGTTCAAGCTGATCGATAATTTCATCAAGAACACCACGCCAAAGGGCGCGAAAGCAAACGATCCGTTCTGGGAGAAATCCGAAACCGCGCTTGATGCCGCGCTCATGCTCTATCTACTCCATGAAGCACCGGTTGAAGATCAGAACATGGAAACCATTCTCTACATGATTGAAAACGGCGGTGCAAAGGAAGAAGATGACGATTATCAATCGCCGCTTGACCTGCTCTTTGAAGCCTTGGAGGAAGAACAGCCTGACCACATTGCCGTGCGGCAATACCATATCTTCAAGCAAGCCGCAGGCAAAACAGCTAAGAGCATCTTGGTGAGCGCGGCTGTTCGCCTGGCATCATTCACGTTACCGGAAATCCAGCGCATCACCGCCAGCGACGATATGGAGCTTGGCAAGCTCGGAGAGCGCAAACAAGCCATCTTCTGCATCATCCCGGACAGCAACGACGCATCGCTCAATTTCCTTGTCGGTATGCTCTACACGCAAGCGTTTCAGGAGCTTTACTATCAGGCAGACAAAATCCATCAAGGGGCGCTGCCTGTTCCCGTGCGGCTGATGTTCGATGAATTTGCGAACGTGGCCTTGCCCGACGGCTATGCCCGATTGCAGGCGACTATGCGCTCTCGAAACATTATGTCAACTATCATCCTGCAAAATATTTCGCAGCTCAAAGCACTTTTTAAGGACGATTGGGAGGGCATCATCGGCAACGCAGACAGCTTCATCTATCTCGGCGGCAACGAGCAAAGCACACACAAGTACATTTCGGAGCTGCTTGGAAAAGAAACAATCGATACGAAAACGTCAAGCCAGAGCAAGGGCAGAAACGGCTCTTTCTCACAGAACTTCCAACAGGCTGGGCGCGAGCTTATGACCCCGGACGAGGTGCGGCGCTTGGATAACAAAAATGCAATAATTCTCATCCGCGGCGAGAAACCAGTCATTGACGAGAAGTATGACATCCTGAAGCACCCAAATATTCACCGCACGGAGGACGGCGGCGCACCGCTGTATCTCCACACGCCGCTGCGCGCGTTCGCGGCAGACGATCTTTCGTTCCCCATTGAAAACATCGACGATATTGAATTTTTGGAGGATTAACATGAAACATGAATTAACCTCGCGGCGTAAGGAGCGCCGCATCATGGCTGTCTGGACCAGCCTTGTGCTGACAACGGCACTGTTCACGACCTCGGCGTTCGCCGCTGACAGTGACCCGCTGACCATCGTGAACAATCTTTCTGATTTTATTTTTTCCTGTATCAAAGCCATCGGCATTATCATCCTCGGCTGGGGCGTTGTGCAGCTCGGTATGTCTGTGCAGTCGCACGACGCGACGCAGAGAACGCAGGGCGTTTTGTGCCTGTTCGGCGGTTTGCTGATTGCCTTTGCAAAGGAAATTCTGACGGCTATCGGTGTGGTGTAAGCAAAAGAAATGCGCCCCGACTTGGGACGCATTTCAGTTAGACTATACTTTCTTATATGCAGTAATTTTCTTCCAGTTTTCTGGAAATCCCATAAGCCGAAGCAGATCTGTACCGGCTAACTGACGATTTTCACGATCCGCCTTATCAATCAGCTTGGCTAACTGCGCCTTATATGTCAGGAAGTCTTTGTTTGGCAGCAAGTAGCGGAAAGACAATACTAACGCAAAATAATCATGTTTTCCATATATGTACTGCTGACCATTCTGCGGAATCTGCATCTTTTTATGGAGCGGCAAGTCCGAAATGTCATTCTTTGTGTTGTAGGAGAAAAGACGCTCATTGTGCGCGCAGACATTGCGGAATTTAGTTAGCACCTCCAGCATGGAGCCTAACTGCTTTTCCCGAACGCCCACAAATTCCTTGCTGATTGCAGCTTGGATTTTAGACTGAGAAAGGGCGTACATCTTGGATAGAGTTCCAAATGTCAACGCATTGATAAGTACCCATAACGGCACATTTCCATGTACCTGTTTATGATGCTCGATATACGGATAGTCTGTCGTATGCGAAAGAAACGGTTGTAAATGCCGCGTAATCAACTTTTGAACCTCGCGCGGGTTTATACGCCCCATGAGATTATAGTTATTTGCGTCCAGATAACTGTTCTGACTCTCTCCAAACTGACTGCAAAACGCATACGAATACGCAGAGCGGATGTGTCGCTCCACTTGCAGCAAATAGCGCAGCGTGAGTTCCCGAAGCTGTTCATCGAAACGATAGAGCGCAACAATATCATCCAGCGTCGTTCCGTCGCGGTAATCTTTTGTCGTGGGATTTTTGAACAAGTCCTTGTAGCCGGAAATCAGCGCAAAATATCCATAATGGTGCAGCGTGATCGTTGCTGCGGCATCATCCGCAATCGTCAGGTTCTTATCTTTCAGCTTTTGAATCTGTTGGGGATATGTCAGAAACGGTTTCGGCATTTACACCATCCTCTCAGGTGTGAAAAAGGGAGCCCCCGCAGGGACTCCCCCGGTTGCAGGCCCCGCGAGCATCTGCAACTCGATCACTACGGTAAGTATAACGCAAGATTTTGTATCTGTCAACCAGAGAACGGACAGCAAAATTACGTTTACTCGCCCTAGCATTATGAAGTATAGTCGTTTCATTATAAAATATGCGTAGAAATGGAGATGAAATCATGTGAGTGATAACTGGGTCGTATCGACCCTTGAAAACGCGCTTTCCAACTGGAATGACCATTTGGCTGAAATCTGGTCGCTTGTTTCACAGACACCGGAAAGTTTTCGCGGCGGCGAGATTTGGACAGTCATTGTCAGCATCCACAACGCACTGGTAGGATTTGGCTATGGTCTGTTGGTGCTGTTTTTTGCAATGGGTGTGTTTCGCTCGGCAGCCAGCTTCCGCGAACTGCAAAGGCCGGAATTTGCCCTGCGGCATTTTATTCGATTTCTGCTGGCAAAAGTGGCGGTCGGCTCGTCGCTGGAGCTGATAACCGCCATCTACAAAATCTGCGGCGGCGTGGTCAGTACCGTCATGGGCGGCATTGGTTCTGCGATTTCTACGACGGCAACGCTGCCAGACAAAATTGTGGAAGCCATTGAGGATGTGAGTTTTCTGGAATCCATTCCGCTCTGGCTGGTGTCGCTGTTAGGCAGCTTACTGATTACGATTTTGTCCTATGTGCTGATTTTGACCGTCTATGGCCGTTTTTTCAAAATCTTCATTTACACTGCCATTGCGCCCCTGCCGCTGGCATCGTTCGCAGGAGAAGCAACCTCGCGCACCGGGCAAACGTTTCTAAAAAGCTACGTCGGCGTGTGCATGGAGGGCGCGGTTATCGTCCTGTCCTGTGTGATCTACTCAGCGTTCCTGTCTGGCGGCAGTACGGCGCTGGATGAATCACTGCCCGCCGTCACAATGGTCTGGCAGTATCTCGGACAGCTCATGTTCAATATGCTGGTGCTGACCGGTCTTGTCAAAGGCTCTGACCGGCTGGTGCATGAAATGCTCGGTGCATAAAAGAATTGCGTCCCAAGTCGGGACGCAATTCTTTCTGACTGTTCAGAGAAATTCCAGTGTCCTGGATTCGCCTGGCTTCAGGTCCTTTGTGTAGTGGTGTATCAGCTCTGCCATGATCTGTTCTTCGCGCTTCTGACGAATGTAGCGGATTGTCCAGCACAAGACAAAGAACAGCACGCAGGCAATGAAGATCAAAATACAAGCGGTTCGGTGCGCAAGCGCCCAGCGCGGCCAGAAGAGTTTCGTTGCCACAAAGTAGCAACCGAGCGGCAGAAGCCGCAGCTTCCAGAGGATACGGATTGCCATTGGCAGGCTCCCCAGTACCAGACCAACGATCAAGAGTTGACGGCCTATTTCCTTGAATAAAATGAGTGTAGAGTTCATAGCATTTTCTCCTTTTTGTCAAGTTTTTACCTATAAATATTATCTCATATCCTAAAAATTCTGTCAAATTTTCAACAAATCGGAGGCGATTTTTATAGAAGTCAAAATTCCAAAAGAGATCCGCGCGCACCGGGAGACCATCTTTTTCGGTCTGTCCGCGCGGCAGTTTATTTGCGCAATTCTTGCCGTCGGTCTGGCGGCCGGTATCTATCTCGGTTTAGGAAATATCATCGGAAAAGAAGCTGCAAGCTGGCTTTGCCTGCTGGCGGCGGCGCCAGTCGCTATCGCAGGATTTTTCCACTACAACGGCATGACGCTCGAACAATTCTTATGGGCGTTTATCAAATCCGAAATCCTGTGTGCAGGCCCGCGCCGTTTTGATTCCGTGAATCTGCATGAAGAACTGTTTTCAGATGTGGAGGGCTTGCAGGAATGATGAAATCGTTGTTGGCTGCAAACCGCAGCGAGAAAGATTCTTTTCGGATTCCGCACAGTGTCCAACAGTCCATCCCTGTCCGCCGCATCTACACGGACGGTATCTGGCAGGTCGGGCAGAAGTACAGTAAAACGTGGCGCTTTTCGGATATAAATTACGCCGCATCGTCGTTAGACGACCGACGCAGTATCTTCCGTTCGTATGGTGCTGTTCTCAATTCTTTGCCGACCGACGCGACCGCGAAAATCACGATCATCAACCGCCGCCTGAATCCGGTTGACTTCCAGCGCACAATGCTCATGCCGGAATGTAACGACGGTTTGGACTACTATCGCGGCGAGTACAACCAGATCATCTTGGACAAAGCGGCTGAAAGCAACAATCTGGTGCAGGAAAAGTACATCACACTGTCAATCGGCTTACGGAAGATCGAGCAGACCCGCGCCTATTTCCGCCGCGTCGATACCAACTTGTCTGCCAGCTTTGGGCGGCTGGATTCCGGGGCCTATGCCATTTCCTGCGCTGACCGGCTGCGACTCCTGCATGACTTCTTCCGTCCCGGCGAAGAAGCGTCGTTCCGGTTCGATTTGTCGGCAAATATCAAACGCGGCATTGACTTCCGTGACCTGATCTGCCCGGACGGGCTGCAATTCCGCGCCGGGTATTTTGAAATGGGCGGCAAATTTGGACGGGTGCTTTTCATGCGCGATTATGCCAGCTTCATTTCCGACGAAATGATAAAAGACCTGTCCGACTTTTCCCGAAACCTGCTGCTGTCCATTGATATTCTGCCTATCCCCACCGAAGAAGCTGTTCGGGAGGTGCAAAGCCGAATCCTCGGCGTGGAAACGGATATAACCCGCTGGCAGCAAAGGCAGAACCGGCAGAACAATTTCACCGCGACCGTACCGTATGACTTAGAGCAAATGCGCACCGAATCGAAAGACCTGTTAGAAGATCTGACCGCCCGCGATCAGCGGCTCATGTTTGCCTGCGTGACGCTCGTTCATATCGCGGACAGCTTGGAGCAGCTTGACGCCGACACGCAGACGCTCCAATCCATCGCGCAGGAAAAGCTCTGCGGTTTCTCTGTTCTCCGCTACCAACAGGAGGACGGTTTGAATACCGTCTTGCCGTATGGCCTGCGGCGCATCCACGCTTTGCGGACGCTCACCACGGAGAGCTGCGCCGTTCTCATGCCGTTCCGGGCGCAGGAGATTCAAGACCCCGGCGGCTTGTATTACGGTGTCAACGCCATTTCCAAAAACCTGTTGATTTGCGACCGCAAGCGGTTGATCTCGCCCCATGCGTTCTATCTCGGCGTGTCCGGTTCTGGTAAATCCGTGGCAATGAAAAATACCATCGCAAACGTCGCGCTGTCCACCAACGACGACATTATCATTATTGACGCAGAGCGTGAGTACGCGCCCATTGCGCGGGCGCTGGGCGGCGAAGTCATTGAAATCTCCCCGAACAGCCAGCACCACATCAATCCGCTCGACCTGCAAGACGGTTACGAGGATGGTGAAAACCCGATTGCGATGAAATCTGAACTCATAACCAGTATCTTGGAGCAGCAAATGGGCGCTGGGCTTTTAAGCGGCAGCCAGAAATCCATCATTGACCGATGCACAGCCAGCGTCTATCAGAACTACTTCCATGCTAAAGGTGCGCTGCCTATGCCGCTCCTGTCCGACTGGCGCGCGGAGGTGCTGCAACAGCCAGACCCCGAAGCGCGGGAAATTGCGCTCGCCGCCGAGCTTATCACGGAGGGCAGCTTAAACGTATTCGCGCATCCGACGAACGTGGACATTAACAATCGCATTGTCGTTTTGGATTTGTACGAAATGGGAGAGCAGCTCCGCCCGACTGCCCTTGTTGTTGCGCTCGAAGCCATTCAAAACCGCGTCATGGAAAACCGCAAGCGCGGCAAATACACCTGGGTGTTCCTCGACGAAGTGTATTTGTACTTTAAGTACAAGTATTCTGGCGAGATTTTGTATCGTGCGTGGAAAAGATTCCGCAAATATGGCGCAGCCTTAACCGCCGCAAGCCAGAACGTAGAAGAATGTCTGAAATCCGAAACCGCGCGGCTGATGTTTGCCAACTCCGAATTTCTGCTGCTGTTCAATCAGGCCGCGACGGATCGGGCAGAACTTTCCAAACTCCTGCATATCTCCGATACGCAGCTCAGTTACATCACCAACGCCGAAGCCGGTCACGGCCTGCTGCGCATGGGCGGCTCCATCGTGCCATTCGTCAATACCATTCCCCGCCAGACAGAGCTATATAAGTTAATGACAACCACGCCGGGAGAAAATCTGGTATGACGATCACGCTCGGAAGTCTATTTGACGGTATTGGGGTGTTCCCACTGGCAGCGATCAGACATGGTATTACGCCGGTTTGGGCGAGTGAGATCGTGCCGGACGCCATCTCCATCACGAAGCGCCACTTCCCGGAGATGGAGCATCTGGGCGATATAACAAAACTGGACGGCGGGAAAATACCCGCCGTCCACGTTATCACGTTTGGCTCTCTTTGCCAAAATCTATCGTCCATCGGCCCACGCGATGGCTTGTCGGGTGCAAAATCCAGCCTGTTTTATCAGGCAATCCGAATAATCGAGGAAATGAGGGATGCCAGTGGAGGGCTATATCCAGCTATCGTTGTTTGGGAAAACGTCGTTGGAGCTATGCAGAAAATCTTAAAAATGACTATCTTGCCGTACTCAAATCCTTTGCGGGCACCGAAGTTTCAATGCCTGATTCTGGACAGTGGGCAGACGCCGGAGTGGTGCGAGGGCGACGGTGTGATCTGGCATGGCGTGTCATGGACGCGCAGTATTGGGCGCGGCCCCGGTTGGCCCGTCGGGAGCGAGTCTTTGTTGTGGCAGATTTTACAGGCCAGCGTGCCGCAGAGATATTATTTAACGCCCGGCCAATGCACACGGATTCTCGGATTTGCAGCGCGGGTGGGCTGCCCGCCGCCGAAGATCATAGAATCGTTGCTTCTGAAGCAGGGCGGCAAGTACCCGTTATCCTGCCCTTTTACGGATTCAAAATGCGCGGAGCAGCCGCAAACCAAAATCGACAACACTTCATCCGGAGCTTTGGAAAACGGACAGATGTGTTTCCAACTATTCTAGCGTCCGAACAGACTGCGTTCGCGTATTACTATGAGGACGATCCGCTGGGCGGCTGCATCCGTTACCCGACCGAAGCGGAAAGCGAGCGCCTGATGGGTTTGCCGCCAGACTGGACGAAGTACGGCGCAGACGGCGCGGAAATCCGAAGCTCCAGCCGCTATATGGCACTCGGCAATTCTATCGCGCTGCCTTGCGCCGAGTATATCATGGCTGGTATCGCAGAAGCTCTGCAAAAATAAATCTCACCGTGATACGCAATTCCATGACAGGAATGGATCTCACGGTGAGATGTATTTATGCCTTTTTTCGCAATGGCGGCAGAGTCAAATCATGAACCTCGATTAGAGTTTGCTATTGTTCATTTCCTGCGCCATTATCAATACTGCCTGTTTCTGCGATGGGGTCAGCGTGACCCATTGATCGATCAGGGGCTTCAGGTCCGGCGTTAATTCAATCATTTCACCCTCGGCAAAAAACTGAGAAAGTGTAATACCGAAGCCAGCACAAAGAGATTCCAACGTAGCAATCGACGGTGTCGCGTTACGCTTCAGAATGTTCGCAATCGTGGATTCTGACAGCCCACATTCTTTCGAGAGCCGATATGCGCTCCAACCGCGATTTTGCATGAGCTGGTCAAGTTTCTGGTGAACATCCATAGTATCGCTACCGCCTTTCTGTAACGATTTTACCGTTTTGAACGGTATTTTAGTACAGTATACTTGTACGGAAAATACTATTATGTTAAACTGTATTCACCGTTCAAAAAGGAGGTGCGCAGTATGAGCAATGCAGCGAAATCATGCTTTTTTATCGGACATAGATACGCGGATGAACGCATTTATGAAAAACTCTTAGCCGCAGTAGACACCCATATTTCGGCGTATGGCGTAACAGATTTTCTTGTGGGTCATTATGGAGATTTTGACCGGATGGCAGCTCGAGCCGTAGCGGAAGCACGGCGCGCCCATCCGGGCATTTCCTTAACTATGCTGCTGCCGTATTATCCTGAAGATCGTGTTATTTCCGTGCCGCCTATTTTTGACGGCACATTTTATCCGTCCGGTATGGAGTTTTGCCCGAAGCGTTATGCAATCGTGCGAGCAAATCAGTATGCTATCGAACACAGCGACTATCTGATTGCCTACGTTACCGGCATCGGGAAATCACGCGATTTTCTTGACTATGCCAAACATAAAGGCGTTACTATTTGCAATCTTGGAGCAAACGACTAATACATCTACATTTTACACTTGTTCAGGAGGTGAGAACCATTCAAGACATTCGAGAACGAAACGACCGTCCAAAAGACAGACAGCCGAAACATCAAGCTGTATCCGCCGTCCAGCGCCAGATAGTACAGAAATTCGTAAAAGAACTGAATGACAGCGCGAAGCAGCCTGACAGCTCGGACAGCGCGGAACGCACGGCGACCGAGCAGGTAGAAATGACTGCCCGCGAAATCGTCTACGAAACTGTTCAGCTACCGCGCCATGCAATCCAACAGCCAGCCCGCAAAGAATCAGCGGATTCTTCTGCGGGTGTGCAGCCGGAGCAGTCCGACCAGCCGCGCCATGCGCCGGAATCGCCGCGAGAACGAACAGACGCACCGCGTACCCGGCCAGATGCGACACCGCCGCAGAGCAAACCGACACCCGCGCCGCAGGAGCAGGCCAGACGTACCTATGTCCAGCAAACCGCAAAAACAACCACGCCAGCGCCGCCGATCACGTCGGAGCAGTCGCAGCATACCACAGTGACCGTGCCATCGGCAGAAAATGCACCGCGTCAGCGCACGGAGGATGTACGCACCCGGCCAGACCCGAAGCAACCACAGAGCGCATCGGCACCCACACCGCAGGAACAGGCCCGACGCACCTATGCCCAGCAAACCACAAGGGCGACTGCGGCAGCACCATCTGCGACACTGGAAGAAAATACACCACGTCAGCGCACGAACGATATATGCACCCGGCCAGAAGCAAAGCACGCGCAGAGCATACCAACGTCAGCGCCGCAGGAGCAAAGCCGCCGCGCCCGTGTCAAGCGGACAAAGAAATCCCGCGCAGAAAAACCGTCTGCGCGGGATAACCTTTATACGGAGCAGCCTGAAATCCGGCCTGCGGACAGTGTGCCGCAGGAAGGAACTCCGTCGATTCGTGAAAAGCCGAAAGCACCAGAAATCCGTGGTCAGGTGCAATCCGAAACTGTACCAGCAAAAACATCCGCTATCCGTCATGCAAAGCAGCCGGACACATGGACACCACGCAGCGCGGCGGCTCCGGCCATGCGCGGCAAGGAGCAGTCTGTTCGTGAGCGGTCGGCGGTTACACCGGCGCACGATTTACCGCCCATACCACAGGAGCAGGCCCAACAAGTCTTTGTAGAAAAACAAACGCAGCTCTCTCAAAATCCATCCATCGAATCCATCTATCCATCCGAACCGGCTGCCCCAATTCTACCGCAGCCGCCTGTTTCGGAAGCGCCCGCAATTACGCTGGAGCGTCAGCCGGTCACGGCTGGCAGCGGCAAACCGGCCCCACTCGTCCAACCACCGAAACCGGCGCAAACTCCACCAGCGGAGCAGCTACCAGCCATCCGTGAAAAGCCGAAACCAAACGCCGCACCGAGGGAACGGCCCCCGCGCGGCGTTAATATCCGGACGCGAGATACAGAGCAAATCAGCGCACCAAAGGCACAGTCAAAAACGTCTGCATCGAAAACCGCGACAAAACGCGCACGGAAAGCAGCCACACAGGACGCACAGAGAAAGATGCTTAAAAAGAGCAACAACTGCGCGGCCAGAGCAGCCGCCGCAGCCGCGAAAAAGCTGGCCGAAGCCGCGGCAAAGGCCGTCAAGGAGCTGATAAGCGCACTCGCCAGTCTGGGCGGCGGCACGGCACTTTTTGTCGTGTTTTCCATCGTCATTGTTGCGGGGGCGTTTTTGGCTTCTCCGTTGGGGATTCTCTTTGCTGACGAACAGGAAAGCGAAGATACCGTTCCGCTGGCAACCGCCATTGCAGAAATTCAGGGTGAATACCACGCAGAGCTGGAACGCCTGCAAAATGGAGATTTTGTGTCTGTCCAGATTATCGGACAGGCCCCGGATTGGCGCGAAGTCGTAGCTGTGTTTGCGTCCAAAACGGCAGGCGCGGAGGACGGCATTGACGTTTTCACGCTTGACGGGGAGCGCGTAGAACTGCTGCGTCAGGTGTTTTGGGATATGTGCGAGATCACGACGGCAACGCAGACCGTTGACGTTCCGGACAGTGATCCGGACGACGATGTGGACGACAGCCACACGGAAACGGCGTTGACAATCACGATTACCGCCAAAACCGCCGAGCAAATGCGGCTGGAATACGACTTTTCCAAATACCAGAATGACGCGCTGGACATTCTGCTTGAAAACCTCGGCAGCTTGAATATCCCGATGGGTTCGCTGACCATTTCGCAGGAGGACGCGATTGCACTGCTTGAAAATCTCCCGGATGATCTTGACCCGGCACGAAAGGCCGTCGTGGAAACGGCAGTGCAGCTCGTCGGGCGCGTGTCGTACTTCTGGGGCGGAAAATCTTTGACGCTCGGCTGGGACGACCGCTGGGGTGTTCCAACGGAGGTCACAGCGTCAGGCAGCGGCTCCACCGGCACGGTGCGCCCGTTCGGATTAGACTGTTCGGGGTTCGTCGATTGGACATTCTACAACGCGACGAATGGCAGCTACTACCCCGGACGCGGCGGCGGAGCTGCCACACAGCACAGCTATTGCACCAACATTGCATGGAGCGAAGCGCAGCCGGGCGACCTTGTGTTCTATCCGGACGATTCCCACGTCGGTATCGTTGGCGGTAAGGACGCAGACGGCAATCTCCTGATCGTCCATTGCAGCGGCGGGGCAAATGGCGTTGTTATCACCGGCTCGGCAGGTTTTACAACCGTGGCCAGACCGGATTGCTTTTGATACGAGAACAAAATGAAGCAAGCTACTGCTCCCAGCATCTGTAGAAAGAATCCTTTACTGCACTTTCTGCTCCATGAGATACAGACCCGCGCGGGACTGGATGCGTTCGGCAGTGGTCTTTTCGTCGATGACTCCATCGAGATACGCCGCCATTTCCTCCTGTATGATTTGCTCGATGGGTTCTGTCGGATAGTCAGGCTTTTGCGCGTGATCGACCAGCGCGTAAAGCGTGTCAATGTCTTCCTGCGTGACTTTTTCCTCTGCCAGAAGCTGCGCAAACTGCTCCTGTAACACCATATCGTTGACCGGCAGGGAATAGACACTCTGCTGATAGGCGTCTGAGAGCAGATAGCTCAAAAACGCCCACGCGCCCTCCTTCTGCTCGCTCTGGCTGTTAATGGAAAGCTGACTGTCAAATTCCAGCTGACAGCCGCCAGCATAGTCGCTGGGGTACGCATAGTACACATATTGCTTTAGCTCCGGATACAGATAGCGTCCCGGCTGATAGACAATGCTGTCCGCAGATAAAATGACGTAGTAATACAGAAGACCATCGCAGGTGGCGGCAACATCAAGGTTTTTCGGCAGCGTGTCCAGCGCCGCCTTCTGCCGCCGCAGAAGCGCAAGCTGCGCATAGAACGAATCACACTCGAAATTGCACGTTCCCTGCGCCGCATCCACATAGTCAATCGCGCAGCGCCTCGCCATCTGCGAGGAATAGTCTGTAACGAACGTAAACGGATACAGTTCCTCACCGCCATGCTCACACGCCTGCAAAACTGTCTCCGGCCGGGAATCGGAAAGCTGCTCGGGGTCGGCGGCGTAGGTCAGAATGGTGTAGGTAAGCGGCAGGCGGTAAATGCCGCCGTTTTTCTGCATCTGCTGCAAAACACTGGGGCGGATTCTCTCCAGAGGCTTTGTGCTGTCTGCTTCCATCCACCTGGTCAGGTCTTCAAAGAACACGGAGTCGTCCATCTGCGTCCACTGGGAATCATAGAGCATATACATATCATAGCCCTTGCCCGCGCCAAGCTCCGTCAGGGCCAACTCAGTTTGCTCGTCCGATTCCGCCGCAGTTATATCTATACAGTACTGTGGATACAGTTTCTGGAAGCTGGCAGCCGCAAGCTCGATTTCATACGAACCTGCACCTGCAAAGAGCGTGATAACCGTCGGGTCTTCAAGCGTTTCGCCGTCCGGCAGCTTTTCATAGAAGCACGCGACTTCTACATCACTGTTCCACGCAAAAAAGCCGGATTCTGTTTCCATGACAGAGCGGTAATTGTTGACGGACGTGCTCGCGTTGTCTGCCCAGCGCAGAATCGCCGTCAGCGTACCGGCATCAAAATTCGGGCGCAGCAGATACTCGCCGCTGATTAAGAGCAGCGTCCCGTCTGCCGCCTTTCCCATACCCTGAATGTCCAGTCCGTCGCAGGAAAGCTCCGTTTCTGTTTCCAGCGTCTGCGCGTTCAGGCGGACGATCTTCTCCGTCTGATAAATCGCATCGCCCTCCACGCGCCCGAAGACCGCACCGTCCGCGCAGACGAGCTGCAAGAGCCTCCCACCTATATCGCCGCTTTTTGCAAGCTCCGTGCCGTCAGCGCCGACCCGAACAACCGTGTCACTGAACAGCACAAAATAATCCGTTCCGTTGCTGTCAAGCTCATACGGCGCATCTGCGCTGCACTCTGCCAGCGGGATACTGCCGGTCAAATGCCCGGTTTCGTCGTAGAGGTAGATTGCATAACCGCCATCGCTGGATGCCTGCGCGGATTGTTCATCATCCGTCCCGGCAAAGAACAACGGATTGGCTCCCGCCAGCAGCGCAAGCGTATCGCCGGTTTCGCACACGCTGTAGATAAATTCTGCGTCCGGCAGTTCCAATGCTTCACTGTTTCCGTTCGCGTCCGTGACCCCCAGCTTTGCCGGTGCGTTGGAAAAGGAATAAACTTTATCGTTCCAAACGCATTGCCCTTCCGGATACGAAATACCGATGGGATTTAAGTACGGCATCTGGCGGTAGCACTGTCCTTCCGGAAGTCCGGAAATGTCCACTGGCAAAGAGACTTCCGCTTGGGGCTGTGCCTCTTTCTGCGCGTCCAGTGCGTTGCTTCGTGCATCGCAGGCGGTCAGGAAAAGCAGGAGCAGAAGGAAAAGCGAGAAGATTGTCTTTTTCATGTGGTTCATTTCTATACCGTGTTTGGGCTGTTCTTGCGATTGAGCAGATTCTTGTGTCTTGTATGCTTTTGAGGAAGATGTTCTTATTTTCATATTAACTCTCCTATTGTAGTGTGGGGCAGAGGTGTGATGTCCCTGCCACACTGTTTATGCGCTAATTTGCAGAAAGGCCTCTGTTTAAACATTTGCAATTTGCTTTCGTTATTGATTATACAAATATCAAAATATGTTTCAACAAATCGCGCACGAATGATGTTTTTTTCGTCACGAAAAGAATATCAATGCCTGAAAAAGCACAAAAAGATTCCGCAAGGCTTAACCTTGCGGAATCTTTTTGTAGATTGATGATAAACACATGTCAGTTGACATCTGTAAATACAGTAATCAGCTTTTTTAGTATTTGAAGTTGTTGTTCAGATAGCTGTGGAGATCGGTTTGTGGGACAGCGAAACTCCGAAATCAGTTCATCCAACAATTCCGCTTGAGGTTCCGTCAAGTCCTTTGCTGTATAAGCGGGCGTCGCTTCGTTTCCCACCAAATAGTCAATCGAGATTCCCAACGCCAAAGCGATGCTCTTTGAAACATCAAGCGGTGGTAACTGTACGTTGGATTCATAGCTACTCACGGCTGAAACGCTCTTGTTTATGCGTTCTGCAAGCATTTTCTGTGTCAAACCTCTTGATTTCCGCAATTCTCTTAGCCGCAAGCCAAAATCGTACATTGATATTCCTCACCACGCAGTTTTCTTTAGTTTACTGCAATGGTATTCAGTATTTATGTATTTTATGATATAATAAATGCAATTATGCTGGAATTCTAATCTAGGAGGGTTGATTCGATGGCTGCAAACAGTATTATGAACTCAGCGTTTCAAAAAATAGGAGTCTTTGGAAAAAAGCAAAGAGGAATCCATATGCTTAGAATTTTACTTGCCGATGATGACCCAGTCTTTTTATTAAAGATGGAGCGTCTTCTCATGCAATATGCCGCGCAGCAGCAACTTCATGTTCAGATAGGGACATACACACGAGACGATATGAGTTGCTTTATACTACAGCCTTATGACATTGCTTTTTTGGACATTGATTTTGGAGATCGACGCGGTGCTGGTATTGAGTTGGCTCGGAGACTTCGGCAGAAAAGAAATGATGCAATTATTATCTTTGTCACCAATTATGTTGAATATGCGCCGGAGGGGTATGAATTACGCGCTTTCAGGTATCTTCTGAAAACAGATGTGGACGCAAAACTGGAAACCTATTTCTCGCAGGCTGTGGAACACTTTACAACCAAGCGCGAGGTCGTTTCCATTCAAAATAACGGTGAAATCATCAATTTAGCAGTCGATGATATTCTCTATCTTGAATCCGAAAAACATACGGTTCATGTCTATATGCTCTGCGGAAATTTTGACCATTACAGCTGCTATGCCTCCTTGCAAAGCTTTGAAGAAAAGCTCAAGTCGCTTGGCTTTTTGCGTATCCATAAAAGCTATCTGGTAAACATGCGCCACATAAAAAAGCTCCAGTGCGGCGAAGTGGTAACTGAAACTGATTCAGTATTGCCCGTCAGTGGAAAGAACTACGGTGAAATCAAACGGGCCTACCTGCTATGGAAAGGTGCGCAGACATGGAATACATAATTAGTGCGCTTTGGTTTGCACTGGAATGTGTCGCCTTTTTTCTGTTTGCATCTGCTTTTTTACCATATCGGTATAATCGCAAGCGAACGATTCTAATGGCATTATGTATGTGTACGCTATTATTATTCAGTCAGAGTTTCCCATTACCAGCGCTTGTACTTCGGCTGTGTGCGCTTATTTTTGGCCTTTGCTTGATCGTTTTCCTGTTTAAGGGGCGGTTGGCGCTGCGCCTGTTTATTGGCTTGCTAGACTATATTATAGTCGCAGCCATGGATGCAATCGTCCTTTTTGGTGCATCTACCATTTTAAGAATCAGCTTGGACGAACTGGTTTGGAAAAAAGGAATGTATACCGTGTTGGTGACGGCCGGGAAAATTCTGTCTGTTTTTCTGGCGTGGCTTGTCACGCGGCTGCATCCGTTTCACAAACTTCATCCATTACGCCCCAAATGGATGCTTCTTGTCAGTTTCTTTCCATTGACAAGCCTTTTCATGTTGATGGCGTTATTCCTGATTTGCAGAGATCAGCGCGACCTCACACAGCCAGTAGCGTTTTTCTGCATCTTTCTTGGCATTGCCAATGTGGCAATCGTCTACGTTGTTTCTCTGATTGAGCAAGATACAGAGGTAAAGCAGCAAAATAACATCTTATCTCAACAGATGGAAATACAGACTGCCAGTATTCTCGCTCTGGACAAAGCGTACCGGCAGCAGCGACAAACGACGCACGATTTTCAAAATCATCTGTGTACCATCTCGGATCTTCTTGCGCAGAAATCTTATGAAACTGCGGCAAAATATGTTCGGGAGTTGAGTCAAGCGCAAACAAGCCGAATTTTAATCGTAAATACGCATCATCCAATTATTGATGCCATTCTGAATCAGAAATACCAAATGGCAGTTGAATCGCAGATTGAAATGCGGTTTTGTATCAACGATCTTTCTGGCATCCAGCTATCTGCAAGCGAGCTGGTCGTTCTGCTGTCGAACTTGCTGGACAACGCGATTGAGGCGTGCCGGCGCATAGATACGGAACGCCTAATCCGATGCACAATACTGGAAAACGACGGGCCCTTTCTCTCCATCCGGAATACCAGCCTTCCAGTCCTCATTACAGAACACGGCATTGCCACAACAAAAGCATCCGCAAGCGAACACGGCTATGGTCTTCCCAGCGTATGCCGCATCCTGGACGGTCTTCACGCGGAGTACGCATACAATTATGAAAACGGCTGGTTTCAGTTCACAGCGGAAATCCCCAAAAAGTAACCAATAGTAAATCACTGGCTCGAAGAAGTGCAAAGTCACATTCTTCGAGCCAGTATTTTTGTTGTACGATAAAATTTCTGCTTTCGTGCCGCAAAAACCTGCTTTGATGCCGAAATCGTTGAAAACAATCCAAAAGCCGATATAATCAAACGCGCAAGGTGGCAATGCAAATGAACATACATGCAGGATTTACGGAATACTGTGTCCGAACTAGCTATATTGTTGCTTTTGTGGGCAGACCACAATCGCTTTTCTTCTTAATGAAGCCCGGTTGCGTATTTTATGCAACCGGGTTTTTGCGCCTCTTGGCAAAGACTTCAGAACGATTTCCTATTACATTTTGAGGTCTTCCTTTATTCACCTCTGCCGCATAATAATCGTAGACCATAGACTGAACACCTGCTGCGCATTCTTGCCTTTCGACCTTGAATCCGTCAAAGTTTGTCCAAGTGGGTCAAAGTTTGGCAGAAAACCTGAAAAGCACAGAAAAATGTATTATGCTTATATCAGCTCGAACGGGAAAGGAATGTATAACATGAAGGATGTTCAGAACGCTATATACTCCATCGTCGAGACACGCGGCAAGGACTGTTATTGCATCTTATGCCATGCGATTGATGTTGCAATCGCATACCAGCCGAATATGCCAAAGATGCAGGTAATCTGCAATGAAGTTCGGATTCGGACAGGAAAACACACCAACGAAGCTGTTTCGCGGGCGTTGAATCGTGCAGCCAAGGATATCTGGCAGAACGGGCGTAGACGTGAACTGCGTGCGTATTGGATTGAAGAGCCGCCCACGGCTAAAGAACTGATTTCGCTGATCTCAGCAAAACTATGGGCCGACCGTCAGGGATAAGCTATCACCGCATACCATTGAACGTTTGCGCTAAGGCGTAACACGGCAAGACTTGCGTACTAAGGCTTCAATAAGTCTATGATTATGCGGCAGGTTACTTAACTATACAGATGTCCTGTCCAGTCTACGAGGCAGGCATCTGTCTGAATCTTAATCTGTCCCGACTTGGGACGCATTCCCCCACAAAGGAGAATTTCTATGATGTATTTTTCTGAGGAACGCTGCGTGATGTGCGGTGAGATCATCCCGGAGGGGCGCATGGTGTGTCTGCGCTGCGAACGTGCTGCTTCAGAACAACCCAAAACACCGGATTGCCGGTTGGGGAAAGCACAGCGCCGGAAGGTTCTGTGTTTTCCCTGGTTGACAATCAACCGCAGGTAAAAACCTGATTTACAACTGAATAGGGTCAACAGATACGTTTTGTATGTGCGAGCCTATGGGTGCGCGGGGATGCGCGGAATGGGAGGTGATACCGATTCCGGAGCGGAGCGAGAAACACCTGCATGGAGAGCGATTCATGGCTGGATCGTGCGACGACCGCATACAAAGAACAATGATACTTGCGTTAGCCATACGTCACAGAATGGAACGCCCCGCCATCAGCATGGAGGGAGGTGCAACGCCTATGGAGCAGTTTGCCACTGCCGTCTGTCTGACCTATGAGAAAAAATGAAAACTAATTCGTGAGGAGGCGATTTGTTTGCAGCCTGACGTATGTGAAATTCTTCATGTGGACAAAGCAAACCGTACACTTTATCTGAATGTCAACGGCTGTATGGTCACAGCGATTTGTGCAGAGCAGCGTGATGACGAGCTTTGCCGACAAATGAAATCTATTCTCTTAAAGTCCCTATCTTCCGCGACTGTTTGTGTCGAGAAATTTGACAAAAATGATGATATATGAGATAATATTGTTAGGAATATCCGGTATTGCACCTTGAAAATCGAATATTTCAGATATGTCAATTCATCATATATCTTCGTCAGATTTCAGAAAGGATGGATTGACTATGAATCAGACAAATTATCTCCAAAGTTATATCTTCGACAAACAAACTGGATGGCGGATTGATCTTCCATCTTATATTGCCCCCGGTACGCGTGTCCTTTGCCTTTACCGTGTTTCAACCGGAAAGCAACTATACCATAACGAGCAGAATCAAGCAGATATTCCGATGCAGCGAATCCGTTGTCGGGACTTTGCAGAACAGCAAGGCTGGACGGTGATATGCGAGCTGCAAGAGGAGGGCGTTTCCGGCCATAAGGTCAGAGCAGAAAAACGTGACAAAATCCAGACGATCAAGAGCTACGCACTGGAACACAAATTTGATATTCTGCTTGTATTCATGTTTGACCGTATCGGACGAATCTCCGATGAAACGCCATTCGTTGTAGAATGGTTTGCACAGCACGACATTCGCATCTGGAGCGCTGTTGAGGGTGAGCAGAAATTTGAAAGCCATGTGGACAAACTGACCAACTATATCCGCTACTGGCAGGCAGATGGTGAAAGCCGGAAAACCGCAGAGCGCGTAGCAAACAGTATGGCAATTCTGACCTCCGAGGGGTGCTATACCGGCGGCGGTCTGGCTTACGGCTATAAATACATCCGAACCGGGCGTACCAACAAGCGCAAACAGGAAGTCAATGATCTTGCCATTCGTGAGGATGAAGCCGAGGTTGTACGAATCATGTTTACAAAGGCACGTTATGAGGGATATGGTTCTCAGCGCGTCGCAAACTGCTTAACAAAGAACGGCATTAAGAACCGCGAGGGAAAGAACTGGCACCCATCCACGATTAAAGCAATTCTACGCAATCCGCTTTACATCGGCATTATGCGCAGCGGCGCAACACGCTCGCCTGTGCAAGAGCATCTTCGCATTATTGATGATGAAACATTCTATGTTGTGCAAGCAAATCTGGATGCCCGCGCAAATATGTATGCGAACAAGCCGCATACGCCGGTCGCTACTTGCAGTAACGCACTTTTGTCCGGCTTTATTTTCTGTGGTCACTGCGGCGCTCGACTTTGTGTGACCACCAGTGGAAAGGGACGGCCCCGAAAAGACGGCTCCGACCCAACAAGAACGCGGTACACCTGCCAAACAAAAAGCCGCACGCATGGCGACTGTGACGGTCAGACCGGCTATACAGTCAGAAAACTGGACGCCATGATTGATACGATTCTACATGGTATTTTTGCCAGAATCGGCAGTATGCGCCGTGAAGATGCAATCCGCGCGTGTTATTCTGGAAACCATGACGCGCAGCAAGCCATTTTCCAAAAGGTCAAACGCGACTACGAAAAGGCCGAGCAAAATCTGCAAACACTGAAAGACGAAGTTGTAAAATCTCTTACTGGTGAAAGTGCATTTGAACCAAATATTCTGGATATGGCAATTCGTGGTCAAGAAGAAAAATGCGCAGAACTGAGACGTGCAATGGCGCACGCCGAGGAAGAAGCCGCAAAGAGCCAAGCCGCAGCGGAGCACATTGCCAAACAGTATGATGAGATTCTGGAATGGGCACAGCTCTATGATAATTGCAACATTTCCATGAAAAAAGTGATTGTTGCAAATATGATTGACCGCGTGGACGTTTTCCGGGATTACCAACTTACAATCAGGCTAAACATCACAATCGAGCAGTTTTTGATTAGTTTAGAGAATGTTGCATAACACGTCAGATTCCTTGTTGTGGGGGTACACACGCCGTATTCTCGCAATGGGGGCATAGAAGATCACTACTTGGAGAGCGCTTGACTGGCAGTCAAGAGGTCAGCGGTTCGATCCCGCTTATCTCCACCAATCGGGTGCGCTGAGTATTCTTAATAAATACTTGCTTTGAAAAAGCAAGTTTTTTGTTTTATGTCCGCTTCTCTTTTGAAGCGGGCTTTTCTTATGCGGCGATTGCCGAAATGTCCAGCCCAGCGCTGAACTGCTCAAAGTCAATGTTGAAGTCGATATGCAGCCGATAGTCCCGATACACCTCCACACGCCGGATCAGGCAGCTCACAATCATTTTCTTTGACTCCGTGCTGGCGCTGTCGTACATATCCGCCCATGAAATAATATCGTCATACTGAGCGTTTAAGGCGTCCAGCATGGCCTGTCCCTCGTCATAGGCCGCCTGCGCCGCCTCCATAGTACGCTGAACTTCGAGACATTTTGTCTCACAGTCAGAAATCAAAGAACCAAGCAAATCCTGCGAAAAAGCACTTTCGCCCCGGAGGGATTTAATAACCTCTGCACGGAGCGTATCAAGCTCGGCGGCGGCTTTGGCGTAGTCTGATTTTGCACTTTTGAGAAGCGTTTTCCGTTCTTCCATCTTTTCACGATAGCGGATATTGACGATCTCGCTTTTGGGGATCGCTTTCATCCGTTCAAAGATCTGCCGCACCACCTTATCAATGATACCGTCAAGAATATGAGCCGTGTAGCCAGTCTGCCCGTCACATTCGGTTTGCTTGCGTGTCTTGCCGTAGCAGATATACCGTACACGCTTTACAATGCGGTGAGCATCTTCCTTGCACGGATAAGCCTTGCCGTTGGTGGTGAGCGCCAGCCGGGAGCCACAATGCCCGCAAAAGACATTCCCGGCCAGCAAGGACTGACCACGGGTATTCAGCGGTACGCGCCGTTCCTGTTCGGCGGAGTTGGCACGGGAGGTACGAATGTGCTGTGCGGCCTCAAACAGCTCCGGCGTTATGATCTGCAAGTGGGGCAGCGTTTGGGAGCGGCTTTCGCCGCTGCGAAGCACCCCGGTATATGTCAGATTGCAAATGATACCCCGGATGCTGGCGTGATGCCACATTTTACCCGTTCTCGCCCGATAGCCGAGGTTATTTAAGTAGGTGGCGATCCGTTGAGCACCGAAACCCTCATGCACATACTTGTCAAAGATAATCCGTACCACAGCAGCCTCGGCCTCGTTGACAGCCAGCTCAAAAACTTCGTGCTTGCGTTTATTGAAGCGTCCGCTCTTTACAAGGTCATACCCATAAGGAGCAAGACCGCCCTTGAAACCGCCGTCCTCGACGAGCTGGCCGAGAGCGGTTTTTGTGCGAATTGAAGTCTTTTCGCTTTCGCCGTCAGCCTGCCAGAAGCGGATGTAGTTGGTGAGCTTGTCCGTGTGATTATCAAACCGCTGTTCTCCCTCTTGGGTACTCCAGACACGGATGCCGTTCTTGACAAACCATTCCACTACAAAAGGCGTTTCGTCAGCGATACGCCCGATGCGGTCAAACATGAACACAAGCAGAATATCGAATTTCCCCTGCTTGGCTCGTTCCTTGATAATTTGCAGCTTGTCCCGGTTTTCGGCTCTAACCTTATGCCCGGACACACCGTCCTCCTGTTCCTCGTGAACAATCGTCCAGCCCATTTTTTCACAGAAGCGATGGCACTCCCTGCGCTGCATGGGAATGTCGGCTTGGCTTTTGTCATTGTAGTCCACCTGCTTGTCGGTGGACACGCGGTATAGGCAATCGACTCGATTACCTGTCATCATTCTGTTTTCCATCATCATATTGATCCGTCCTTTCATTTGTCGATGGGTCAATGAAAAAACGCAATCAATACGCGGGGAATATGAAGTTTTCAAGGTACATAGGGACTACCCCCACTATTATTATCCCTCTGTTCGGGAGGGATTGCAAGGATGTCGCCGGAGCTATTTTTTGCCGTATTGTTGGCAAAGGAAGATAGTAAAATCCGCTTTACATGATGGAGCGCTGCCGCATTTTTGCAGTCTGCGAAGCTGGCGGTGATGGCGTAGCCATCCACAGCAAATGCGGTATGTTGTTTTCTCTGCTGCATAAAGACCTCCTTTTCAATTCTCGGCAACAGGGAAAGGCCAGCGCCTCATAAAAGCGCTGGCCTGCGGCTTATGACCTTGGGACGAAATGTCCCAAGGTGTTTTTGAAAGGCGGGAGCGCCGCACCCGCTCCTGTTGGCCTGTCATAAGACAGCTCATATTCAATGCGGCGCTCCCTCACAGCGGACAGCGACGATCCGTGACGGAGCATCAACTACCTTGCTGCGGAGAGGTGAAAACTACCTCTCATATACCAAGGACAAAAATCGTGCAAATGGAGATACCCTTAGAGAAATTTTTTCAAATATTTTCTCATGGCCGCCTTGCCGCTTTTGACGGAATGGCGAACGGCGCTCTTGTCCACGCCCTGCTCCCTGGCGATCTGGCGGTAGCTCTTGCCGAGGATCAGATGCGCCTCTACCCGGACGCCCTGCACCTCCGGCAGAGAGTTGAGGGCATTCCACAGGTGGACGAACAGCTCCATACGATCCAGAAGCTCCTGCGGCGTCGGCTCATGCAGACAGGCCGAGTATTCGATCCCATCGTCACAGTCGAGGGAATACTGCGCCTTGTTGCGGGTCGTGCGCCGCTGATGGGCTGCCTCATACAGCTTGTCCGCCTTCAGCTCGGCGGCCACTTCGTCGGAAACTTCGATGTATTCATCATGGGTGTACCAAGTGTAAAAGTCCTTCAGATTGATGGTCGTCATTTGTATTTCCTCCATTCGGTTCATGTGTGGGTGGGTGAACAGAACGGAGAAACGGCGGGGATCGGCAGCCGGGGCTGGCTGCTTTGGGACAAATTGTCCCAAGGTGCAGGCATATAAAAACGCCCGCACAGCATGACGCTATGCGGACGTACAAAACAACATTTTCACTTACATACTGACAGATTTCGCATCCATAGCCGTATAGTCCCGACGGTGGAAGTGCGCTTTTTTTAGCCAGTATAGATCAAATGCACTATCAATAAAGAAAAAGGACACGGCGATACCTCCTTGGATACCGCCGTATCCTTAAAAAAGGGCGACTTTACCACACCCTCCGTTGATCCATTTTTTCAAAAGGAAAACGGCGGCTTGAAATATGATATTTCAAAACCGCCGATTGATTTTAGCACGCAAAATCGTCATTGAATGGCGGTTTCATGTGTTCGGATTTATACGCTGAATAGTTATCTTTCACTCGAATAGTCAATAATGATTTTTTTGCAATCTTCGCACTTGAACGCAAATACGGTGTTGGAATTATCCGCTGCGCCATTGGAAAGGCAAGTGCTTCCCTTGCCTAAAGAAGAAAGTGATGCAACAAGCTGCTTCTTCAATGTCCAATACACGCCATCCCGACATTGGATATAACCCAATGTCATTTCTTTTTCACAATAAGGACACTTCATAAACTCTTTCCCCTTCCATCTTTCAAAGGCGTAAATCGCACGCGTTCTGTTTCATTTATCTCCGTTGCGCTTATCCTCTTTCATTGCCCGCAACAGGCAAAGCCCCATAGCCAAAACGGGCAGCAGCACCCGCAAACCCAAAAAGCCCTGCGGATCACCGAAATGAATATTTGCATCCAGAAGCAGTCCGGCTCCCCACGCTATCAGCGTAAAAACAATAGATGTGATGTACATAATAATATCATAATATCTCCTTTTTACTTTCATCAATGAGTAAACGACTCTTTATAGGTTGCCGTTGTATCACCCGTTGTTGCTGTGATTTTCACATTATTTGTTCCGTTCTGCCGTGCAACAGGATACGGGATACTAATATCGACGGAATAGGCTTCACCCGGCTCTAATGTAACGGCTTCGGTTTCAAAGGCGTAATCCTCTCCGTTGAGAACAATTTGGGCAATCATATTCTTATCAAAGCTCACCGAATAATCGCCTATATTTTCAACGCTCCATGTGAATTTTAAGCCTTCTTCATCATATACGCCTGCGGTTGCCTTGCGTATCCCAACTTGCAGAATATCATTTTGAGAAGTGCTTTCTGCTCCTGGTAGCTCACTCTCATTGACGGGAGTTGCTTCAAGCTCCCTATTCAAATTGTTCCAATAAGAGCCAATATCCGCACTTGTGAAATACTCAAAATCGCCTGCTTCTGATTTCAATTTACCGTTTTTAACTCCATCGCAGGCGTAAATCAAATCGTAGCTTGACCCGTCTGAAAGGTTAAATCTAAAGCTGGTCACATCCGCTCCAGCAGTTTCCTCAGCCGTTTTGTCTTTTAGGGATAAGCCCTTGAACATATCGTACAGGGTCTTTATATCACTTTCAGCAACAACTACTTTCTTTTCTGCCGATGCGGGCACTCCGTCGTAGTGGTACATTTCAACGCTTTCGACATCTTCAACCTCAAACGGGAAGTCGATATTGACCGTTTTTCCGTTACAGCCAACAAGCCCCAGCGTTAGGATCAGCGCAAAGATTAAGGCGGTTATCTTCTTCATTTCATTCTCCTTTTTGTATTTGATTATAGTCACTTTCCTTTTCATAAATGAAATCCTCCTTGTTTGTCATTGGGGTTTCATCCAATATAACGCACAAGGAGGAAAAAGGGGACAATATTTTTTGAATTATTTTTTCGTAATGCTTGCGGCGATCTTTGCCAGCTCGTCCGTATCAATAGAGCCGTAAACCGAGAAGAAGCAGCCGTCCCGCTCAAAGCAGATATAGCTCATACCATCTTTCTGGAAGAAGTAGCCCGTCACCCCGCCTTTATCAAACGGCTCTATCTTTGTATTTTCGGTATCGAAATAAACCAGATTGTCTGACTGGGTAATCATAATTTCAAAGCTCTCGGCTTCGTTGATGGCATATTTATAGAGAACAATCCCCGGTTCCGTATTCGGCTGCTTAGTCGTATCTTGCAGAATTGCTCCGTCCGGGAGATAGCCAGCCTGATACTCGGTCAAGTCCTGCGGCTCGTCCAGCTCGTCACCGTGCAATTCAAAAATACTGTATTTTTCAAAGGTTTCGATTACCCACGAAATGACTCTTTCCCGGAATTGGGCATTTGCCACCATGCAGGTCGAGAATAGCAAGGTCAAAGTGATGGCCGCAACCGCAACGGTTTTCCAAACCTTTCTGAACGCAATATGTGTCCGGTTGTTTCCTGCCGCCTCATCATCCGCATCTTCTTCAAGTTCGTTGTGCAAATAGCCCTTTAAGGCAATATGACAGGCTTTCACGAAAGTATCATCGGGAATCATACAGCCTGCCTCAACGCCCATACTTGAAGATAGCAGTTCTTTGTAGAAGCGAAAGCGCCCCTTGGCATTTTCCAGATGGAAAAACATTTCTGTCTCCTCCGGGGATAAGCGGAAACAATATCTGCTCAACAGCAGGACGCGCCCCTGATGGGGCAGCAACAAGATTTTCTTGCTCAACTCATGGATCTGTTGTTGGTGCAAATCAATACAAGCGCAGTTGTCATTCTCAGCAGCCGCGAGGGTGTCTGCGGTCTTTTCAAAGCTGGTCGCCGCCGCTTCTTGAAGCAAAGCCTGCCAACTCATATCCATAGTTTTACCCTCCCTCATACAGTTTTCTGAGCTTCTTGACGAGCCGCTGTCCGCGTTTTTTAGCGGCATCCTCTGAAATGTTCAGTAGCTCTCCGATCTCTTTGTGTCCCATTTCCTCGGCGTACCGAAGATAGACAAAGCGCCGATCATCAGGGTCGAGCCGGTCTATCAACTCGGTCAGCTTACGCACATCGGCATTGTGAATACACTCGTCTGCGAGGTCATCGGAGCTTTCATCCGAAACGCAGTCCCAGCGGTCAAGGTGAACGCTCTGCTGGGAATGACGCAGCACATCAATGGAAGCGTTTTTCACTATGGTAACGCAGAAAGCGGTCATTTGGGGACAGGTTAATTCAGAAATTTTTTCGATGTTGTCCATAATCTTTACAAATGCGGTGGACACAACATCTTCTGCGGCTTCTTCTGATTTTACGATTTTGAAAGAAATGCGCTGGAAGTGTACACGATGCTCATGGAATATCCGCTCTACCAGCGCCCGCTGTTCATCATTCAAAACGCCAAATAGGAGTATCATCATAATAGGTTCCTCGTGGGTAATTCGTTGTAGCCTATCTTTATCGGGCAGGAAAACGCACTTACACAAGTGTTTTTCTCACGGCACGATATTTCAAATTATACCACAGAATAATCCTACGGAAAAGAGGGGAAAACGAGCCAAGTCGAGGGCACCGCCTCCGTTTTTCCGTGGGCTTTCCGGGGAACGCACTAACGGCAAGCAGGGCAAGTGTAGCCACACTTGCTATTTTTGCATCCCGGCGGGCTGCAAAAACGCTTGTTGGGGAGCCTCCCCAAACCCGGCTTTGGGACATTTTGTCCCAAAGTAATTTGTCTGCGTCACCGTTCGCTATCGCTCCTGTTCCTTTTTGTGCTGGCCGTCCGTGACACCCAGCAGATGGTCGATATTGGCCTTGACCGCCACGGCCTGCCGCATTTCCTCCTGTGCCGAGCGGTACTCGGTATAGAGCGCCTTTTTCTGCGCCGCCAGTTGGCGGCGTTTTTCTTTTAGCTCTGCCATCTTAGGCAGCTTTTCACCGCCCAGCAGTTCTCCCATCGTGGCCTTGGCTGCCCGGTAGTCCGCCAACTCCGCTTCATGCTCGGCAAGGTATTTCCGGCTATACTTGGCGGCCTTGTACCCGTCAAAGACGGGGCGGGTCTTGGCGTACCGTACCACGGCTCCCATCAGCTCGGATGTTGCGGACAGGTCAGCCTCCGTCCGCCGAAGCTGCTCGGTTAGGGCATGAAAACGGGAAACGGCGTTCTCGGCCTTTGCGGAGAGCTGGTCATACTCGGTGATGTTCTGCTCCTGCATGAATTGAAGCGCCGCCGCCATCTGCTTGAGGTTATAAACCTTTGCCCACCGTGCATAGGCCGCCCCCTTGCCGGAGCGCAGGCGCTCCTGTATATCCACGATCAGATTGACACGGCGAGGGGCGGCAGGCGCAGGAACAGGCTGCTCCGGGATCGGGCGCTCTCCGGCGATGACGGCCTTGATGTCCTCGGGATCGTAGCCGTCCCCGAGGGTGGACGCCCGCAGCCGGGTCGCCCGCTCCTGCCCCGGAACAAGAAAAGAGATCGTACCGCCGCGCCCATGCTTGACCGTGAAGCCAGATACCTCCATGAGCCGGAGAAAAGCGTCAAAATCGGCGGGGCATTTGGCAAGAGCTTCATTGATGGCACGCCGCAGCTGTTCCTTGTACGAGGGCTGCCGCTCCGTCCCCAGCCACGCCCCGTAATGGAGAAAGTGCCCCTTGCTGTGCAGCTTGGGGTTGGTGATGACGGACAGATCATTTTCAAGGCAAATGCTGTCAGAGAGCCGCCGCACCGCACGGCCAGAGCCGATAAAGTCTCGGAACTTCCGGGTGCAGTCCAGCGAGGTCGAGTTATAATAAATGTGGTTGTGGATGTGCGCCTTGTCCGTGTGGGTGGCAACGAAAAAGGCGTACTTGCCCTTTGTCCAGCGCATCGCCGTTTCATAGCCGATGCGGTTGGCCTCCTCCGGTGTGATCTCCCCGGGCTTGAATGACTGGCGGATCTGATAGCACAGCACATCGGCATCTCGCCGCTGCTCCCGGCCTGTGGCAGCTTTGTACTTTGCTTTGCTTAAAAGGAATTCGGCATCGGCGGTCATGTGGTCGCAGCCGTAGGACGAGATCAATTCGCCGCCCTCGGTCTTGTAAGGGTTTTGCCCGTAGTCAAACCGCTCTTTCAAGGACTGCGCGATGGTTTCGCCCTTGCTGATTTTGTGCTTCTTGTAGTAGGTCGTGGCCGTAGGCAGCCCTCCTTTCAGCATTGAATAGTCATAGATAATCTGTTATACTTGTACCGATATAACTGCGGAGATACTTTACAATAGAGACTTGACGGAGGACTTCATAAATGTATAGAGAATTAGTTTTGGAGCTTACCAAAGGAAATGAGTGGGTGAAAGTTCAACCGCCTTGCTCTGAGACTGTAATATCCGAAGCAGAAAAAGTTGTAGGATACTCGTTCCCCGAAGAATTAAAAAATCTACTAAGGGAAATGAATGGTGATAAGTGGCTCTTTTTATCGGCTGAAGAAATAATCGAGAATGTAAAGCTGAATCGAGAGATATTCCTCCCACTTTTTGAGGAAGATTATAGCAAAGAAGAATATCAGGAACGAGTGGATAGGTTCATATTCTTCGCAACGAATGGGTGCGGTGATTATTATTGTTACCGTGTTTGCCCAAATGGGACGGCTGATAAGAGCGTAATTTACATCTGGGAACATGAATACATAGGGGATAGCTGTTGTTGGAGGCCTGTTGCCAACAACATAAAGGAACTAATCGTGCGATATTGTAACGGCGAGATTTAATAATCCGGCAGTTTCCATCTTGTCGAGATAGGTGCTATATAAATAAAACGGCGGCTGTGGTCAGCCGCCGTCGTTTCAGCTTTGGGACATTTTGCCCCGAAGTATCAGCCGATGATGAAGTCCCGCAGGGCAAACTTGGCCGAGTGTAACTTGTCCACCAGCCACTCAGCGATGGCGGGAACGCCAAAGGGAGAAACGAGGAACGCAAGGACGAGGAACACGATCCCGCCCACCGTCTGCCCGCCGATGAACAGGATCAGGGAGAGCAGCGTCAGCACGATGCAGCCCAGCTCACACACGGCGGACGCCACGCAGAATAGAAATGTGACCATAGCGGCCAGCAGGGACAGCGCCACCATCACGGGGGCGGCAAGGATTTTGAGAACGATCATAGCAGCTACCTCCATTAAAAAATCGGGTTGGTTTGTCCTTCTACCCATATTATACCGCTGGGAAAATAGGCACACAAGGATGTCGAGCTTTCACCACCTTGGGACAAAATGTCCCGAAGTCGTGAAAGCCGGGGAACGGCGCAAGGCCGCTCCCCGACAGGTCATAGGCTCACCACCGCCGACAGCTTTTTCAGCAGCTCGGACAGCGGCTCCCATAGGTCGGCATAGTCCTTTTGGAGCGCCGCGATCTCCGAGGGATAGATGCCGTAGGTGTTGGCATGGACGGCCACTTGGTTTAGGTTGTTGGCACACCGCCGCTGCAAGGCCACCAGCTCCCGGATGTCCGAGAGGTCAACATGGAGAACATAGCCGTTGAGTGCCATTTTCCGCATATAGGCTCCCATGTTGGAGATCCCGGCCTCGGTCATGCGGTCAGCGATCAGCGCCTGTTCCTCTGGCGTCACCATCACATGAAGATGGACAGAGCGCCGCCGCTTTTTTATCAACGCTCCTCACGCTCCCGGCTGCGGCGTTTCGGCGGGTGTTCCCGCACTTTGTCCAAAGGCTTTTCCGACCGGGACAGCACAGGCAGATTGTTGATGATACCGTCGATCATGTTCCCGTTCTGCTCCATCGCAAGCTCGGCGTTCTTGTTGGGATTGCGTTCCTGCTCCATAAATGTCCTCCTATCTGTCGCCCCGGTCAGGGGCATTTTTCTTTGGGGCGGCTTGCCCCCGGTCAGCCTCGACCTGTTTTACGGCGGTTTTCATCTGCTCCCGGATCGAACGGGGTCTGTCGGGATTGTCGGGCGCAGGCCGCAGCTCATAGTCAGACGCCTGTCGCTTGGTCAATGGCCGTGTGTAGGTCAAATGCCCCCACGCCAGAAACGATCCGTTTTCAACCGGGACGCGCTGATCGTAGTTGACAATTTCGTCCGGGGCGTTGCGGGGCGGCTTGGGGAATGTCCCAATGTCCACAGGGCGCTGGGTGGAATAATACTTGTAAAGGCCGGGAGCTTCGGTCTGCTTGATACCGACATTGTAAAGACGCTGGTATTCCTGTACCCGCGTCGCAAAGTCCTGTTCCAGAGCAGCGCGGTCGCTGCCGTAATGCCCCCATTCATACTGCCGCTGGCCGTCCTTGTCATCATAGCAAGCCCATGTGACATAGGGCGAGGGCGCAGCGGGGTTATGCCCCAGCGCAAAGCCCCTGCCGTTTTCCAGCATGACGGCCTTGATGATCTCATAGCCTTGGTTTTTGTCCATAAACCCTCCTCACCGTGATACATCTTTCTCCGCCCGTTTTGAAAAGGGCTGAAGTTGATAGGGGCTTTTGCCGTCCTCCGGGCGCAGGAAATCCAGCCTTGCGGCGGCACGGATGGCGTTCTGGTTGAGCTGCCGCTGCCATGCCCCTTGGCTGGGTGCCCACTTGAAGCCCTCGCTTTTGAGTGCCTGCCGGGTATCGGTGTCCGGCTTTTCCTCAAAAATGAGCTGCAAACGGTTTTCCGCCTCGTTGATCTTGGCCTCGCCGCCGGGGAATGTCCAGCCGACAAATTCAGAGCGGTTACTCAGTTCTTCAATGCGCTGGCGCACCCGGCAGATGTTGGCGTTATTGTTGGTGAGCAGATAGGACGGAAACGGAACGGGGTCTTTGCGCCAGTCTTGGGACATGGACGCCTTGACCTTTTCTACCTGCTCCGCCGTCAGCTCGGGGCAGCCCTCCAGCGTCTTATGCTTGCGGTAGTAGGCATTGACCGCCTTCATCACGGCCTGCTGGGACTCCATTCCCTCCAGCTTTTTTGTGAGCTTTTCCACGGCAAGGTCATCGTCGGCGCTGATACCGCCTCGGCCTGTGGAGCGGATCTTGTCCAGCAGCTTTTCAATTTCGGCGTACTCACCGTAGTTGCGATCCCGGGCGGCGTTCTGCTTGGCCTTTTTCGCCACGGGGAAATTGCCGCCCCCGGTGATCAGAATAGACGGCACACGGGCGTCAATGGCGTTGCGCTCATTGAGGTTTTCCGCCAGCCTGCGGGCGTAGCGGTCAACAAGGGCATCGATCTTATCATGGTACATGGGATCGACCTGCGCCTTTTGTTTCTCTGCCAGCGCATAGGCTTCATCCACCATCTGCTGATAGCCAGCGGTGGCCGAGCCGGGGGCATAGTCGGAATAGCTGTTCATATCCTTTGCCCGCTTTGCCGCCGCCTCGCTGATCTCATAATATTTAGGCATAATTCCTCCTTTCAGCCGGGACTTCGGGACAAAATGTCCCAAAGTCCTGTTGCTTGGATGTGGAAAGCGTTTCTGCGAAAACAGAGGCGGGCGGGAAAACATACCGCCCACCCCAAAAGTGCCCCGGGAAAGTCTTGTAAATACAGGCGTTTTCCGGGACTATTTTTCCACGCACTACCTCCGTTTGCGGCGCATATACGCCCGCTTTTGCTCCCGTAGGGCAGCCCCGGCACAGGCCGGGGAGCAGTACCGCTGCCGCCCATCCGGGAGAAAGGCCCTGCCACACACCGGGCAAGGCCGGGTTTCCGTGATACGCTCCACGGTCAGCGACCTTTCCAGCACAGGATCAAAGGGCAGCACCGCCGCGCGGAAATAGCGGCAATAAGCGCCCGTCCAGCACTTGCCCAGCATATAGCAGGGACAGTCCAGCGGCAGGCAGCCATAGTCTTTATCGTAGTTGGCGCACCATTTTGTCACCAGCTTACGAATCGCTGTTTTTTCCTGCCGGGTCAGTTCACGGCTCATGTTTGCCCCCTGTCTTGGGCTTGAGCTGTTCCCGGTAGCAGAACACGCAGCCGATCCCATGCCAGTAGGGGCAGCCGTCGCAGCGGGAGCCTTTGGGCGGCAGGTTGGGCGGAGCACCCTTAAAGTAGCTTTTTTCTTTCATAAAGTCCTCATAGGGGCTGTTGGTAAATCTCATTCCTCGCCCTCGCTTTCCGTTTCGTCCTCGTCCTCCCAAGGCGGGGTATCGTCATAATCGTCACCGTAGTCCTCCGCGGCGTCGGCGGCCTGCTGCTTTTTGGGGCGGTAGATCTTAAAATACCAGCCAGCCACGCCACCGATGACCGCCACGGCCAGCACCAGCAGGAGCGTCCCGCCGCTGCTCTTAGGCTGTTCCGGCTCGGGGTCAGGCTCCGGCTCCACCACGGGCGCAGGTTCGGGAGCCTTGCCCTGGCACTCGCCCATGTTCACGGCACAGACGATACAATCCGTGTTGATAGCACCTACGGCGCATTTGTCGGCGCAGGAACACTCCGGCAGCTCACCGCCCGTCACCTGCATCGCCGCCAGCAGGTCGGCCTCGTCCACCATGTTCAAGAAATAAGTTTGGTACTGCTCGCCGTCCTCGTCGGTGGGCTTGTCATAGTCAATGACGATGTAAAAGGTGTTGCCGCCGCTGGTCTGCACCGTGATGAACTGCTTATTGGTGGCCTTGTCGTAGAGCAGGTCACGGGTCACAAGGTTGCCGTCCTCGGTGAAGCCCTCGCCGGGGTCAACGGTTTTCGTGGGCAGCGGCTCCACCGGTTCAAGGCCGTTCCATTCCTCGCCACCCCCAGCATAGGCCGTGACCGCCATGCCGCACATCAAAACAGCGGCGCAAAGCGCCGCTGTCAGCTTCTTCATCCACTTGTTCATTCGCCGTCCTCCTTATCCGTATTGGACTTTGGGACATTCTGTCCCAAAGTACCGCCGTTCTTGATGGTCTGAAGCAGCACGGGCAGGTCGGTGAGCGAAACGCTCATGCCGCGCACGATCTCCACGATCTCGCTGTTTTCTGCCTCCAGCTTCTTCTGCTCCAATTCCTTGAGCCGTGCCTGCTGCTCGGTGATCTTGGCCGTGACCTTTTCAATCTCGGCCTGAATTTTCGCGCTTTTGGAAATAGCCATAAAAACCTCCTGTCAAAATAGTTTTCCGTAGGCGTAGAAATGGGACTGCCAGTAGTTCGTGTTGAGGTTGGCATAGCTGATGGGATCTCCACAATGGAGCATCCAGCCGTCGCCCACATAGATGCCCACATGAGAGATCCCCGGCGTGTCATAAGTCCCCGTGAAAAACACCAAGTCGCCGGGTTTGGGGCTGCTTGTCCGGGTGGAGATGTTGTATAGCCCCTGCGCTCCCAGCCGCCCGAAGTCCCAGCCGCATTGATTGTAGACATAGCTGACGAAGCCGGAGCAGTCGAACGAGGTACTCGGAGAGCTGCCGCCCCACACATAGGGGTATCCCACATACTTCTCCGCTTCTTTTAGAATGGCGGCAAAGGTTTCATCGGCAAGGTAGTCCTCCGGGATCTCATGTGCCGGGGGCTTGCTGGTGTACTTACCCACATAGGGCGAGGACGGGAACAGGTCGGGACGGTTGCCCAGCGTCGCCATGTATAAGGCATACCGGGACAGGGTTTCCTCGCCCATGAGGTAAACGGGCAGATGGGAGAGATTGAAGTTTTCCAGCGTCACGGTGCAGATGTAATAATCGTAATACACCCGGTAGGTGTCGCTGTGGGTGTTGCCGTCCTCGTCTGTCCAAGTGTCCGTTTCCAAGTAATACCGCCGTTCCACCACCACATCCTCGGTCAAAATGTACTGGCGGTCAAAGAGCATTTGGAGCGTTCCTTGTACCTCGCCCAGCGTCCACTCGCCCTCATGGAGCGCGCAGACGATGGACAGCAGCACATAGGGATCGTGTTCAATGGTGTCGAGGTCAATGTGGTATTCGTCATAATCGTGGGTGCGGGTGTAGGTGTCGAGGTAGCGTTGCAGCTCGTCCTCCAAAGCGCAATAGGCGGCCTCGGCTCCCAGCAGGTCAGCGTCCTCGGCGGCATAGGTGGACGCGCCGATGGCTCCGGCCACGCCGTTGCCCACCGTCACCAGCGAGGACATACACGATTGCAGCACCACCAGCAGAAGAAACGCCGCCAGCAGCAGGAGCAGCCCGCCGGGGTGTTCCTTGATGTAGGCGGACACTCTTTCTGTCAGCTTGCCCGTGACGGACGCCGTACCCTCGGCAGCCTTGCCGGTCTGTCTGGCAGCCTCCCGCGCCTGCTTTGCGTACTGGCGCTTGATCTTCTGCTTTTGCAGATACCGGGACACCGCGCCGCTCTCCTGCATTTCCGGGTGTTCCTCCACGGTCTTGCGGTAGTAATAGTCCGCCGTGGCCTTGATATGCTTGCTCTCGGCACGCTCTACGGCCTTTGCTGGGTGTTCCCGGATGGCCTTGCGGAGCTTGCGCCTGCCGAAGCGGTACACGGACTCCGCCGCCAGCTCGGAACGGTGTGCGCCCTCCGTGCCGACATTTTCATGCTCGACCTCATAGAGCTTGCCATGCACAAAGCCGTGGACGCCGTGTCCGGCAGTATGGGCAAGGCGCTTGACCGCACCGGGCTCTTTCGGCGGCTTCTGCTTTGCCAGCTTCTCCCGGGCGGCGTCCAGCTTCTCGCCCCGGCGCTCCATCCGCAGCTTGGACGCCGCCGTTTGCTCCTGCCGGCTCTTTCTGCGAAATTTGGACTTCGGGACATTTTGTCCCGAAGTGGGGTTACTCGTCTGTTCACTCATGGGCAAGATCCTCCGGGCGGGTCGTCAGCAGGTCATAGATCTCTCCACGGGGGAAACGGTCTACAAACGGGATGGTGACATTTCCATAGAACAGCAAGCCCTCGCCGGAATTAGAGTGCGTGATATAGGAGAGCTGATGCTCGGAAATGCCGAGCTGCTTTGCCAAGATCGCACGGTCGCTCTGCGCCTGCGACAGCAGCACCATGAAATCCGTGTTGTCCAGAATGTTCTCGATCTCCCGGCTGGCCAGCAGGTCTTTCACATTCTGCGTCAGCGCCGAGGGGACGCACCCCTTTTTACGGAGCATCTTCCACACGGCCACAAAGTAGCTGGCTGTCAGCGGATCACGGAGCAGGATATGGAACTCGTCAAAGTAGCACCATGTCGCCACGCCCTCGGCATGGTTGGCGTTCACCGCCGCTGTGACAAATTCGTTGGTGGTGTGCATGGCGATTTTGCGGAGGTTTTCACCCAAGCCCTTTAGGACGATGCAGACCACACGGGAATTGAGGTCAACATTTGTCGGATGGTTGAAAAGGTTGAGAGAGCCTGTGCAGTAAAGCTCCAGCGCCGTCGCCACCCGCCGCGCCTCCGGCTCGGGCTGGCGCAGCAGCTCCTCATACAGATCTTGCAGCAGCGGCGTTTTGGCCGTTTCCAGCCCCAGCGCCATCTCCCGGTAGACCAGCCGCACACAGCGGTCAATGACGGTTTTCTCGATGGGCTGCAAGCCCTCCTTGCCGCCCACGATCAGCTCACACAGGGACAGCAGAAAATCCGCCTTCATGGAAAGCGGACTGTCCTCGTCGTTGATATTCATTTGCAAGTCCATAGGCGAAATGTGGTGTGGGCTGTCCGGGGCGATCTCAATGACCTGTCCGCCCAAACGCCGTACCAGCGGGGCATATTCGCCCATCGGGTCAACGACGATGATGCGGTCTTTGGTGGCAAGGAACACATTGATCAGCTCCCGCTTGGCGGCAAAGCTCTTGCCGCTTCCCGTAGAGCCGAGGTACATTCCGTTTGCGGACTTCAGCTTTTTGCGGTCAGCCATGATGACATTATTGGAAAGGGCGTTCATGCCGTAGTAAAGTGCCTGCCCGTCCATGCGAAGCTCCCGGGTCATAAAAGGAATGAAAATGGCGGTGGAGCTTGTAGTCATGCCCCGCTGAATTTCAATGCCGTTGTAGCCCAGCACCAGCGAGGACACAAAGCCCTGCTCCTGCTGCCAGTCCAGACGGCGCAGGGCGCAGTTGTATTTCTGCGCGATACCGCTCACCGTGAACACATCGTTTTCAAGCCGCTGCCGGGTGGGAGCGAGGTTTACCACCGTAAAGGTCAGCAGGAACATTCGCTCGTTGCGGCTTTGCAGGTCGGAGAGCAGCTCGGCGGCGTCCTTGGAAAAGGTAATGAGGTCAGGCGGCAAAATCTCCATGTCGTACCCGGCACGGACAGCCTTTTTCTGTTCCTCTGCTTTCATGCGGCCTATGTCGGAGATCTTTCCCTTGATCGTCTTAATGGCCTTGAGTTGGTCTACCGTCTGAATGTGCATGGTGACGGTCAGCTCGGCGTCCAGCTCCAAAATCTCCGCCAGCAGCTTATCCGAAAGCTCCGACGCCATGATCTGCAAATAGGACGCCGCACCCCACATCTGGCCGACACGGAAAGTCCGGCTCTGCCGAAAGTCGAAACTGTCCGGGGCGATGTAGTCCTTTGTCCCCATGCCCGCCTTGGGAATGTCTTTCCACGCAAAGCGGAACGGCTCACGCCCGCCGGGGTGCATCTGCCCATGCAGCACCGCCAGCCGACCCCGGCCATCCAGCGGGCTGGACTGGACGCCCAGCCGTTTCAGATTGCCCATGACATCGGCCTCCACACGCCCCAGCCGGGGACGCGCCTCCGCCACGCCCTCGGCGGGCAGGCCAAAGGTGATGTACTTGTACCGCTCAATGCCGTTATTGCTCTTGGCGATCTGGCCTTTGAGCATTTCCACATATTCGCCCCGGATGCTGTTGAAAGCATCCTCCTGCGCCGGGATATTCACTTTGTAGCGGTTGGCGTTCCGGCTGCGGCGGTTGACAAAGGAAAGCTGGAACGGCAGAGAGCTGTCAAAATAATTCAGGCACGCGCTCCACCCGCTGATAATGGCAGTCTGATCCTCCGTGGACGCCACGGCATAATTGATGTCCTCATATTCCAGCGTCTTTGTGTAAAGCCCGCCGGGGAGCTGGCAGATCCCGTCCGGGTGCATAGCGATATAGGGAATGGTCTGCTGGGCGGACAGCGCCCGGTGCTTATTTGCGTTTTTCTGCTTTTTTGCTTTGCTCAATAGGCTCCTCCTTTCGCGCAAATGGGGCATAGATATTTTCCGTTCGGTACGGGCGGATGCCGGGGCGGGTAAACTTGACCCGGACGATGTTGCGGATCACCTTTTCAAAGGGTAGACCGTCCTTTTCGTACATCGCCAGCAGGAACGCCGGGAGCATGATCGCCAGCATAGCGAACAGCGCCCCGGTGTTGCCGATGGCCTGCCGGGTCAAAAGGTAGGTGGGAACGCCGATAGCAGCTCCAAGGCCAAAGCAGATAAGCTGCCGCTTGGTTAGGTTGAACGCAATCTTTGTCTTGATTTTGGAAAGATCGTTCGGGACATTCACATAGGGCATCAGTCTGTCACCTCCAGTTTGGGACAATTTGTCCCAAAGTCCGGGATTGTCGGCTCCACCTCGTTGCCCCACACATCCCAGCCGGGAGATGTCTGCCGTGCGAACAGCTCCACACGGGGCAGGTCGCCCATGAGGGCAACGATCTTGTCACGGGTTTCGTCCGGCTTTTTGCTGTGGGCTTCAATGGGCGAAATGATAAACTGGTGAATGTCGGCGGCCTGCCGCTTGGGGTGTCCCTTGGTCGCCAGCAGGCAGATCTCGGCGTTCGCCCTCGTCCAGAAGCCCAGCCCATAAAACCAGCTATCCGCCTTTTTGTTCTTTTTGAGCCAGACGAACGCAACGGATTTATAGGTGAAGCCCCACGCACGGATCAGCCGCAGGGCCTCCGGGAGCTGCGGGAACGTGGCCCACATGAAAAGGGCGCTGTCCTTGGCCGCAAGCTCGGCCACAGGCAGCGCACACAATTCATCAATGCTCATGGTGGGGTAGTGATTTTCCGCCGCGCCCTGCACTTTCTTAGCCGAGTAGCGCCACGGCGGGTCGGCGTAAATGATGGGGTATTTTTTGATAGCTATTCTCCTTTCCCGCCCCCGGCCATAGCCAGCCGCGCCTGCTCGATGCGCTGGGCGGCGATGGTGTAGATGGAGGGGGCATTTTCAAAGCAGATGAAGCGGCGGCTTGTGTTCATGGCGGCAACGGCAGTCGTGCCGCTGCCCGCGCAGATGTCCGCCACCACCTCTCCTTCGTCGGTATAGGTCTTGATGAAATACTCGCACAGCTCCACGGGCTTTTGCGTGGGATGGATGCCGCCCGTCACCGTCGGCACGAACAGCACATTTCCCGGATAACGCCGCCCGTTGCTGGACTCTGAGCCTGTCCGTTCAAACTTGCCATAGTTTGTACTGCACCCGCTGCGGGGATTGGTCTTGCGGTACGGCTCCCCATAAGTGAATTGCGGATGGTACACCGGGGACTTCTGATAGAACACCAGAATGTTCTCGGACTTTTTCAGCGGCGCACGGTTGGCATTGAGAAAGCCCGTTGCCCGTGATTTGTACCACACCCACTCATAGCGGAGCATGGCGAGGTTGGACGCACCCAGCACCTTATCAAAGGGGCATTGAGCGAAAAACAGGATGGCTCCGTTGGGCTTCACCGCCCAGCGCACCGCCTCCCACAGCTCCGGGAGCGGCAGCGGCACATCCCAAAAGTTCCGGGTCGTGCCGTAGGGCGGATCGGTCAAAAGCATATCCACACTATGTTTTGGCAGAGAGCGCAAGCCCTTGATCCCGTCCATGAGGTGCAGCGCATCCAGCTTTGGGACATTTTGTCCCAAGGTCATATTCATCCCTCCTTTAATGTGTGCTGAACACGCTGCGGGCGATGGAGCCAGTCTTGAACAGGCAGAAGCAGAGCAGCACGGAATAGCCCATGCAGCCCCATATCGCGCCGATGGGGTCGCCGCTTGTGGCGATACCCTGTATCAGCACCGCATAGATGGCAACACAGACGAGAATCAATAGCCCTTGAAAGCCCACGGCAAACAGGGACTTCAAATAGTTCTGCCCGGTATTGCCCAGCTCCCGGTTAGAGAGCGTGGCAACGGGGATGGGGGCTAAGCTGGTCAGCAGGTATATTTCGATCATGCGGCCATAGACGATAACGAAGATAACAATATTGATCGCCCACATGGTCACATGAATGAGCAGGGATTGCAGCCACAGCCCCAGCAGAGAGCCAAGCCCCAGCGTTTCCAGCGTGGCCTCCAAGTCGGCAAGCATGGCCTCCGAAATATCCGTTGAGCCTTGCACGATCCCGGCTGCCCGGGCGATGACGCTTTGGGACACATCGAACACGGCCATGACGATATTGAAAGTGTTGGACAAAATCAAAATGGCGCAGGCCGTTTTGAATATCCACTTGAAGAAGATCCAGTAGTCCAGATCATGCAGGTTGTTCTTCTCGATAATGAGCTGGATCAGCTCATAGGTGGCAACAAAGGTGAGGATCAGACCGGCAATCGGCAGTATCACCGTTTCAGAAAGCTGCCGGATCAGGGAGAACACCCCGGCGTTCCACGCCGCCGGGGTGGTTCCCACTTGCACCGCGATCTCTCCGACACGGGAATTGACCGTATCAAAAAGCCCTGTGAGGTTGCCCATGATCCCCTCGATCAGCAGCTCTTTTAGCCAGTCTGTCAGCCAGTCGGTGAGAAATCCCATGCTTTACGACCTTAAAACAAGGTGGACAGCAGAGGGATCAGGGTCGTACCCAGCACGATGATGCCGCCGCCCGCCATGAGCTGCTTCATGCCCTGGGACTTAGCGCCGGGGTTGTCCGAGCCATAGCCCTCCAGCAGATTGACCACGCCCCACA
>ENA-UONX01000499-UONX01000499.1-human-gut-metagenome-genome-assembly--contig:-P74old-NODE-499-length-56137-cov-38.086302_pt1 | contig 56137 bp, 50 predicted proteins | sample MGYA00242466_ERZ724013 | MGnify/ENA metagenome assembly ERZ724013 | reverse complement strand
TGAGATGGCAGTTCTGGAGCTCGTCTGATCCTGCTCTGACTGTTTGATACAGTAACAAGAGAAACCATTGCACAGCTTTTGTGCAGTGGTTTCTTTTTTTTGCAACTTATTGCAAAAGTGCGTGAGATGTTCTCTTTTGACACCAAAAGAGAACCGGAAAAGTGCATTGCGCTCCGCGGGGTGACTTTCTGCTTGTTTTCAGCGTGCAAAGACGCTCCGCTGGGCCAGAGGTAGGGAGGGGTGTTCCGATTCCCCCCTCCCTACCTCTGGACTCCACCCACCCCGCAACGGGTCAAGGGCTGCACGCCCTTGACGATCCTAAAGAAGTGGGCTACACCGGAAAAAACTGAAGATTCACGCCTGTTCGGCGTGAAGATCTTTTAACCGTTTTTTCCGGCTCCGCCGATTTATAGCCCCTCAGTCGCTGCGCGACAGCTCCCCACGGGGGAGCGAGCACACCCGGAAGCTTTGCGTTTTAGCTGGAAACTGTACCTCTGCCGCTGAAGCCTTCCCCCGGTCGGGGGAAGGTGGCGCGTAGCGCCGGATGAGGGTGCAGACTGGCAGTGCTCCCCCGCCGCGCTGCGCTTTCGCAGAAAGCAGCGCGGCAGCTGCCGTTTCCCTCTACGCCCCCTCCCGTGAAAAAGTAGTTTCGAAACGCCCGCAGGCGTTTCGAAACTACAAATAAAAATAATCTTTCCGCTGACTATGCGCAGAGCAACGCGGCGCGCATTCAAAATCGTCCCACGCGCAAGCTTGCCGGATATGTCCCACCCCCTTTTTTGTGTCCGCAAAGTGTGGTATACTGAAAATAGCATTTTATACCCGGAAGGAGGTTGACCGGTATGAACAGGACCCGCAGGCTGCGGCTGGTGCTGTGCACGCTGCTGTGCTTTGTGCTGTGCAGCTGCCAGACTGTGCTGCCGGCCAACGAAAAAGCACAGGTAGAGGAACTGCTGCGTGCCCCGAAGCTTTCCGGCGATTACGGCGCGCTGCAAACTGCCCTGAACGACTGGCTGGGGGAGAGCGCCCAGCTGAAATATCCCATTCAGGGGGAGCTGCTTTCCCCCTTTGTGCTGCAGGACTTGGACGGTGACGGTCGGCAGGATGCGGCGGTGCTGTATACCACCGCCCAGACCGCCAACGTCTGCGTGGCCATTTTGCAGCGGGACGACACCGGAAGCTGGCAGGTGCGCCAGAGCGTGGAGGGCCTTGCCGAAACGGTGGAGAACGTCAGCCTTGCCCAATTGCAGGATACGGACAGCTGCCAGCTGGTGGTGGGCTATACCGCTGCCCAGAATGACCACTATCTGGCGGTGTACTCCTATCAGAAGGGCACCCTGTCCACCATTCTGGAGCAGCAGTACGAGCAGTATCTGGTGGAAAATATCACCGGCGGCAGCAGTCAGGATCTGATCCTGATGTCCACGCAGGAGGACGGCAGTGTGCAGATCGAACTTCTGACCGCAGACCGCGAGGGCAGCTTCCGGCAGGTGGCGGTCAACGGCCTTTCCGCAGATAAATTTTCCGGCTGCGCCTCGGTGGCGGCGGGCGCGGGCGCGGACGGGCGGCACTATCTGGTGCTGGACGGCTGGACCGGCATTTCCGGCAACAATCTGGCCTCGGTGCTGCTGTGCTACGACGAGACTAGCCAGCAGATGGTGCCCGCCACACGGATCAGCAGCCAGCGGCTGTATAATGCCTCTTTGCGCAACGTGCCCACGCTGGTCAGCCGGGACCTGGACGGGGACGGCATCGTGGAGATCCCCACCCAGCCGGACGAGGCGGGTCTGCTGAACCTGAGCCAGAGCCGCCGCATGGACTTTATCGTCTGGATGGACTACACCAGCAGCCAACCGGAAAAAAGCTTTGGCCTGCTGGACGAGGAGACCAACTGCTATATCGAACTGCCCGCCGAGTGGGAGGGCAACCTGAAGCTGACCGACAGCGAGGAATTTGACGGCGCAGTGGAGCTGCGCACGGTGGACGAGGATCAGCTGGTGCTGACGGTACGGCTGGCAAGTACCTCGGCCAACTCCACCGGCTGGACCCGGCTGGGCGTGGTAGCGTCCCGTCAGGTGCAGGCCAGAATGGGTCCGGACGTTTTGCTATCTGACACGAACTACCGCCTTTCCAAGGCGTTGTATCTGCTGAATTAAGGAATGGAGGATGCTGCATGGTACGAGTGCTTGTTGTAGAAGATGAAGCTAATATCCGCGATATGATCGCCCTGAACCTGCGCCATGCGGGGATGGAGGTGGTGGAGGCCGAAAGCGCCGAAGCCGCTCTGCCGCTGCTGGCACAGAAACCCGGCTGTGATGCCGCAATTCTGGACGTGATGCTGCCGGGCATGAACGGGTTCTCGCTGTGTGAGACCATCCGCCGCACCGACCAGCAGATCGGCATCATCATCCTCAGTGCCAAGGGGCAGGAGCAGGATAAAATCCGCGGTTTGTCCATCGGCGCAGACGATTACATGACCAAGCCCTTCAGCGTCAGCGAGCTGCTGGCGCGTGTGGAGGCGCTGTGCCGCCGGGTGATCCGCACCAAGGAGGAGGACAGCAACGGGAACACCCCACTGGGCACGTTGACCAGCGGCGAGTTCGTGCTGGACGAGAACCGCCGCGTGCTGCTGAAGGCCGGTCAGCCCATTGAGTTGACACAGGTAGAGTTCCAGATCATGGAGCTGTTCTTCCGCAACCCGGGCACTGCGCTGGTGCGCGAAAAGATCCTGAAAGGCGTCTGGGGCGAGAACTACTTCGGCGACGTAAAAATCGTGGATGTGAACATCCGCCGCCTGCGCATGAAGGTGGAGGACGAGCCCAGCCACCCCGCCCACATCATGACCGTGTGGGGCTATGGCTACCGGTGGGAAGAATAAAAATGTGATTCAGAAAAGTCCTACGGACTTTCCTGAATCACAAAAAAATATTTTTTTATTATCTATACTCACCGAAAGGAGGACACTGTTATGCGAAGCGGTATCACCCGCCGCTGGCTGCGGGGCAACCTGCTCATCACCGTACTGGTGGTGCTGCTGGCCGAGGCAATGTTTTTGTACAGCTATACCCGCAGCTACTACGGCAGTGTGCAGCAGATCATGTACCGGCGGTTCTCCTCGGTGACCGGTCAGCTGAAAATGTATACCGGCGATACCGCCCAGAGCGCTGCCGCCAGCCGCAGTCTGGCGCTGCGGCGTATGGTGGAACAGTTTGCCGATAAGGATAAATACGAGTTCATGCTGCTGGACAGTTACGGCGGCGTCATTGCCTCCTCCAGCGGTACAGACGCGGAGGGCATCGTCAGCAGTAAGGACTTTGAACAGGCACTCAACGGCCCGGACGGTCTGGGTGTGGCGGTGTACCGCACCCAGTCCGGCGAGGTAGTCATGGCGGCCTGCTCGCTGGTGCCCTACGACGCAGAGGACGTGGCCGCGCTGCGGCTGGTCACCAGCCTAGCGCTGGTGGAGCGGCAGGTCAAAAACGCCATCATCATCAGTGTGCTCCTTGCGGTGGCAATTTTGCTGTTTACGATCATGTCCGGGCTGTACTTCGTGCGGGGCATCGTGGTGCCGCTGGGGCAGGTGGAACGCACCGCTGCCGGTATCGCCCGGGGCGAGCTGGATGTGCGTCTGCCCCTGACCGGCGACCCCCACGACGAGGTGGATCGGCTGCGCGGCACCATCAATCAGATGGCCGAGGGACTGGAAGAGACTGAGAAGATGAAGAACGAGTTCATCAGTTCGGTGTCCCACGAGCTGCGCACCCCGCTTACCTCCATCCGGGGCTGGGTGGAGACCCTGATGACCCTGGACGACCCCACCGACGAGAACTACCGCAAGGGGCTGGAGATCATCAACAACGAGACCGGCCGCCTGTACAACATGGTGGAAGAACTGCTGGACTTCAGCCGTCTGCAGAACGGCCGCATCCGCATGGACTGCCGCCCGCTGGACCTTGTGGCCGAGCTGACCGACGCGGTGCTGTTCTGTGAAGCGCGCATCCAGCGCGAGGGCCTTGTGCTGAGCTACAGCGAACCGGAGGAGATGATTCCAGTCTACGCCGACCCGGACCGCCTGCGGCAGGTGTTCATCAACATTCTGGACAACGCCATCAAGTATTCCGCGCCCGGCGGCCGCATCACGGTCAAGCTGTGGGCAGGCGAGTACAAAGCCTTTGTGGAAATTCTCGATCAGGGCCGCGGCATCCCGCCGGAGGACCTGGAGAACGTCAAGACCAAGTTCTACAAGGGCAGCAACTCGGTGCGCGGCAGCGGCATCGGTCTGGCGCTGGTGGATTCCATCATGACCGCGCTGGACGGCACGCTGGATATCAAGAGCACCCTCGGGCGCGGCACGGTGGTCACGCTGGGTCTGCCGCTGTATCACAAGGCATGAGAAACGCCCAAAACACAGATTTTGTCACATTTGTGTGCTAGAATAAATTTTGCCCGGGTTTTGACCCGGATATAATACAAAAATGACCGCCCTTTGCCGCAAGCGGCAGGGGCGGATATCGGGAGAAGCCAATGAATCAACCTAAAAAGGAACGCTTTAAGACCAGCGTAGGCGGGCAGGCACTGATGGAAGGCATCATGATGCGCGGCCCCAAACAGATGTGCTGCGCCGTGCGCAAGCCGGACGGCACCATTGAGACCAAGCTCGACCCCACCCCCGCCCACGGGGTATGGACGAAGATTCCGCTGGTGCGCGGCGCCATTTCCATGATCGAAAGCATGATCGTGGGTTACCGCTACATGATGTACTCGGCACAGGTGAGCATGGGGGACGACTACGACCCCGCCGAGGAGGAGACCGCCTTTGAAAAATGGGTGGGGGAGCATCTGGGCGAAAAAGCCGAGAATGCGCTGCTGACCGTTGCGGCGGTGCTGGGCGGTCTGCTGGCGATTGTGCTGTTCACCGTACTGCCCACCTTCCTTGTGGGCGGGGTGAACCGTCTGCTGCCGCTGGGGCGCTGGGGCAAGGTGGTGCTGGAAGCCGTGCTGAAGGTGGCCATCTTCCTGACCTATATGGTGGGCATCTCCAAAATGAAGGAAATTCATCGTGTGTTTGAGTACCACGGCGCAGAGCACAAGACCATTGCCTGCTACGAAGCGGGCGACCCGCTGACCGTGGAGAACGTGCGCAAGTATACCCGCTTCCATCCCCGCTGCGGCACCAGCTTCCTCATTCTGGTGGTCATCGTCAGCGTGTTTTTGTACAGCGTGCTGCCGTGGGGCAGCATCGGTCTGCGTGTGGTGTGCAAGCTGCTGCTGCTGCCGCTGGTCATGGGCATCAGCTACGAGCTGCTCAAGTGGTGCGGCCGGTCGGACAATATCGCTACCCGCATCATCCGGCAGCCGGGCATCTGGGTGCAGCACCTCACCGTCTTTGAACCGGACGACAGCATGATCGAGGTGGCCATTGCAGCCATCACCCCCGTGCTGCCTGAAAACCCGGAGGAGGGCAAATGGTAAGCGAAGCAATGCTCCCCCGCGCAGCGGTGCGGGAGGTGGAGCAGCGGCTGACCGCCGCAGGCTGTCCGGACGCGGATTTTGACGCGCGGGAGCTGTTCCGGCTGGCGACCGGGCGGGACGTGCGCCTTTCCGACCGTCCGCTGACTGCAGAGCAGGCGGCGGCGCTGGAAGTGCTCTGCACCCGCCGCGCCGCGCGGGAGCCGCTGCAGTACCTCTGCGGCAGCTGGAGCTTTTTAGACTTTGAGTTGGCGGTGGGCCCCGGGGTGCTCTGCCCCCGGGCAGACACCGAGGTGGTGGCACAGGCCGCCGCCGAGACCCTTGCGGGCATCGCAGCGCCCCGGGTGCTGGACCTCTGCGCCGGGACAGGCTGTCTGGGGCTGGGGGTCAAGCGCTTCTGCCCCGCCGCGCAGGTGACCTGCGTGGAAAAAAGCCCTGCGGCCTTTGCCTATCTGGAAAAGAACGCCCGCTGCGCCCTGACCGGACAGGGCAGACAGACCGAGAATGTGTTGGAACCCTCTGCCCTCGAGCAGGCAAATGCGCCTACTTTTGATTGGGGCCCGGCGCTGAACGCGCTGCGGGCAAGCAAAAAGCCTGTCTACGCGGTGCAGCCGGTGCAGGGCGACCTGTTCACCTACTGGGAGACCCTGCCGGAGGGACAGCTGGAGCTCATCGTCTCGAACCCGCCCTACCTGACCGCCGCCGAGATGGAGCAGCTGCAGCCCGAGGTGGCACAGGAGCCTGCCATGGCGCTGGAAGCCGGGGAGGACGGCCTTGTGTTCTACCGTGCGCTGGCGCAACACTACAAAAACGCGCTGTGTCCCGGCGGGGCGCTGGTACTGGAGATCGGCTGGCAGCAGCGGGAAGCCGTAACCGCCCTGCTGGCAGAGAACGGCTGGGCAGAGATCCGCTGCATCCAGGACTTTGGCGGCAACGACCGCTGCGTGACTGCCCGCCGCCCAAAATAAATTGGAAAAAACAAACAACTTCTTGTTGTAATATTTTGATTTTGTGTTATACTAAGAAGGAAAGCGAAGGACAGCCCGCCCTCTGCGGGCCAAAAGGATAAAAGGAGCAGCAGGCTATGGCAAAAAATCAGAACAACAACGTTGCACCGGCCACCCAAAAGACCGAGCCGGAAGCCAAGAAGGACGCGCTGGCTACGGCGCTGGCGCAGATCGAAAAGCAGTTCGGCAAGGGTGCCGTCATGAAGCTGGGCGACAACGCCTCCATGCAGGTGGATGCCATCTCTACTGGCAGTCTGGGGCTGGATCTGGCGCTGGGCGTAGGCGGTGTGCCGCGCGGCCGCATCATCGAGGTGTACGGCCCGGAATCCAGCGGTAAGACCACGCTGGCACTGCACATCCTTGCCGAAGCTCAGAAGAAGGGCGGCGAGGTGGCCTTTATCGACGTTGAGCACGCACTGGACCCCACCTATGCCGAGGCACTGGGCGTGGACATCAACAACCTGCTGGTCAGCCAGCCGGACACCGGCGAGCAGGCCATGGAAATCTGCGAAGCACTGGTGCGCTCCGGCGCGATTGATGCCATCGTAGTGGACTCGGTAGCCGCTATGGTGCCCCGCGCCGAGATCGAGGGCGAGATGGGCGACAGCCATGTGGGCCTGCAGGCACGTCTGATGAGTCAGGCCATGCGTAAGCTGACCAGTGTCATCGGCAAGACCAACACGGTCTGCGTGTTCATCAACCAGCTGCGTGAGAAGGTGGGCGTCATGTACGGCAACCCGGAGGTGACCACCGGCGGCCGCGCCCTGAAGTACTACGCCTCGGTGCGTATCGACATCCGCCGCGTGGAGGGTCTGAAGGACTCCTCCGGTCAGTTCATCGGCAACCACACCCGCGCCAAGATCGTGAAGAACAAGGTGGCTCCGCCGTTCCGTGAGGCCGAGTTCGATATCATGTTCGGCGAGGGCATCTCTAAAATGAGCGAGCTCATTGACGTGGGCGTCAAGCTGGGCATCGTGCAGAAGAGCGGTGCATGGTTCAACTACGGCGATATCCGTTTGGGTCAGGGCCGCGACAACGCCAAGCAGTTTTTGAAGGACAACCCCGAGATCGCCAATGACATCGAGGGGCAGATCCGCGCCAACGCTGATAAGCTGTACGCAACCCGCCGTCCGGCCGGCCGCGCTGTTGCCGCAGCGGAAAAGCCCGCCGACCCCGCCGCCGCAAAGGAGCCGGTGGTCAAGGCACCCACCCGCAGCAGCGAGAGCGAGCTGGACATTATGGTGGAGGACTAAATGGCCTTTTACCGCCGTCGACCCCGCCCGGATGCGGAAAAGTGCGCCGACCCCGCCAAGGCGCGGGCCAGCGCGCTGGAAACGCTGGCCGGGCAGGAGGTCTCTGCCAATATGCTGTATGAGCGGCTGTGCCGCCGCTATACTGAGCAGGCTGCTGCCGCCGCTGTGGCCGAGATGGTGCAGCTGGACTATGTGAACGATGCCCGCTACGCCGAGGCACGGGCCCACAGTCTGCTGGCTGCCCGCAAAAGCCGCCGCGCCGCCGCCCAGAGCCTGCGCCAGAAGGGGCTTGCCCCCGCCGAGGTAGCGGGCGCGCTGGAAGCGGTCTACGCCCCGGAGGATGGCGATGACCCGGAGCTGGAAGCCGCCGCCGCGCTGGTGGACAGCCGTTACCGCAAAAAGCTGGCCATCGGCCGCCGCGACCTTGTGGTGGCTGCCCTGCAGCGCCGCGGCTTTGCCTACCCCGTCATCAAGGAAGCCATCCGCAGGGTGGAGGAGGAATGACCCTCTCCTGTGAAAATAGCGTTTGGAGCGCTCCGCAGAGCGCGACAAACGCAAAATTATAAATAATTCTTCCGCTGATGATGCGCAAAGCGAACGCGGAGCGCATTTTAAATCCTTAAATCGTCAAAATCAAAAGCATCCCTCAAAAGAGAAAGAGAGTATCATCCCTTATGAAAATTGCGTGTATTTCCCTTGGCTGCCCGAAGAATCAGGTGGATCTGGATGTGATGGTGCACATCCTGCTGTCTGCCGGGCACGAGACTGTGGCCGATCTGGCCGAAGCCGATGTCATCCTTGTGAACACCTGCGGCTTTATCGAGAGCGCCAAGACCGAAGCCATTGAAAACATTCTGGAAGCCTGCGCTTATAAGCAGCAGAACCCGAACCTGAAGGTCATCGTTACCGGCTGCCTTGCCGAGCGCTACCGCAGCCAGATTGAGGAAGAGATCCCGGAGGTGGACGCCGTTGTAGGCTGCGCCTCCAACAAGGCCATTGACACCATCGTGGAGCGGCTGTTCCACGGCGAGGATCATCTGGAAAGCTACGGTGCCAAAAAGGACTTCCCGCTGGGCGGCAAGCGCGTCATCGGCACGCCCGCCCACTATGCGTACTTAAAGATCGCCGAGGGCTGCAACAACCGCTGCCACTACTGCGCCATCCCGGGCATCCGCGGCCCGCTGCACAGCCGCGATATGGCCGACTGCGTGGCCGAAGCCCGCTGGCTGGCCGGTGAGGGCGTGAAGGAGCTGATCGTGGTGGCGCAGGACCCCACCGCCTACGGCGAGGACTGGGGCAAGCCCGGCAGCATCTGTGAGCTGCTGGACAAGCTGAACAAGGTGCCGGGGCTGGAATGGATCCGCATCATGTACGCCTACCCGGAGCGCATCACCGATGAATTCATCGCCGCCATGAAGCGCAACGAGAAGGTGGTGCCCTACCTCGACCTGCCCATCCAGCACTGCAACGATACCATCCTCAAGAACATGAACCGCCGCTCCACCCGTGCGGAGCTGCTGGAGGTCATCGGCAAGCTGCGCCGCGAGATCCCCGGCATCACTCTGCGCACCACCCTGATCGCAGGCTTCCCCGGCGAGACCGAGGAGCAGTTCGAGGACCTGTGCAACTTCGTCAAGGAAGTGCAGTTCGACCGTCTGGGCTGCTTTGCCTACTCTGCCGAGGAAAACACCGTGGCAGCCAAGATGGACGGTCAGATCGAGCAGGAAGTCAAGGACAAGCGCGCCGAGCTGGTGATGCAGATCCAGACCGGCATCATGGCGCAGAAGCAGGCCGAAAAGGTGGGTCAGACCGTACACGTTCTGTGTGACGGCATCGACGAGGAAAACGGTCTGTACCTCTGCCGCACCACCGGCGATGCGCCGGAAGTGGACGGCTGCGTCTGCGTTTCCAGCGAGGAACCGCTGTACCCCGGCCAGTTCTATGATGTGCTGGTAGAGGACAGCGACCTTTACGATCTGTATGGTACGGTCGTAAAATAACGAATTGGAGGATAAAACCTATGAATCTGCCCAATAAACTTACCCTGACCCGCATCATTCTGGTGCCGGTGTTCATGATCTTTGTGTCTCTGACCAGTCTGGACAGCATCGTGGACGGCAATTTTAACGCCACCTTCTACCTGCTGGCCGGCATCGTGTTCGCTGCTGCCAGCTTTACCGATTATCTGGACGGCCATCTGGCACGCAAGTGGCACATGGTCACCGATTTCGGCAAGTTTGCCGACCCGCTGGCCGACAAGCTGCTGACCACCGTGGCCTTCATCTACATGCTGCGGGACGGCGTGTGCAGCCCCGTGGTGCTGTGCATCATTCTGGCACGCGAGTTTGCGGTGTCCGGCCTGCGCATGGTGGCTGCCGGTGCCAAGGACGGCAAGGTCATCGCCGCCAATATGTGGGGCAAGGTCAAGACCGTGCTGCAAATGCTGAGCATCATCTTCTACTTCTTCGGCACTGCCCTGAGCTACCGCGGTACGGTGGACAGTGTTTCCATCGTGGTGGTGGTCTCCATCGCCCTGTGCTGGCTGGTGGCCGCTGTGACCGCCATCTCCGGCATCAAGTACCTGTGGGACAACCGCAGCTTTATCAACACCGCCAAGTAAAAATGTGGAAAACCAAAGGCCGCTGCACCTCACCGTGCAGCGGCCTTTTGCTTGAGTGGGACGATTGGGAATGCGCTCCGCTTCGCTCTGCGCATCATCAGCGGAATAATTATTTTATATTTCGCGTTTGTCGCGGTCTGCGGACCGCGACAAACGCATTTTCACGAGAGGAGTTTGGAACGAACTCCCTCAGTCAAAACCTATCGATTTTGACAGCTCCCTCTGGGAGGGAGCCTTTGGCACGACGGGAAGGGTTGCAGCTAAACCGCAAAGCTTGCGGGCACGCTCGCTCCCCCTCGGGGGAGCTGTCGCGCAGCGACTGAGGGGCTATAAATGGAGAAGCGAAAAAAGCGTTAAAGCGATAGCGCCGACTGGCGCAGCGCTAGCTTTTTTGTGCTTCGACTTCTTCTTTAGGATTGTCAAGGGCGTGTAGCCCTTGGCGACGGGTTGCGGCACCCAGCATCCGCTTCGTGCCTTGGGCGGCACTCGCGTCTTGCTGGCCGCTGCCCCAACAGCTGCTCCCTGTTTCCGCCGCTGGCGGCGGTCGCAGTTGTTGCGTTGTGGGGTGGGTGGAGTCCAGAGGTAGGGAGGGGGGAGTCGGAACACCCCTCCCTGCCTCTGGCCCAGCGGAGCGTCTTTGCACGCTGAAAGCAAGCAGAAAGTTGCCATAGCGGCAACGCTACATCTGCTGTTTCCCTTCACGCCCCTCTCGTGAAAAAGAAAAACCCGGTGCATCCGCAGACGCTCCGGGTTTCTAAAATTATAGATGCTGTCAGGAAAGCACGGCGCTTTCCTCCACCTTGTCCAGCACCGCCAACTGCAAGGCGTTCAGCATGCTGCGCTGTGCGCCGTAGGTGTCGGCGTAGGAGCTGTTGGCGCTGTCGATCTGCTCCTGTGTGGGGGTGATGTCCAGCTGCTCCGCAATGGCCTGAAAGACCAGATCCTGCTTGGCCAGATGCTCAAAGTAAGCGTCGGAATCCGCCAGCATCGCGTCGGCATCGGCGTAGCCCTTGGCCTGTGCGTAGGCGTCCAGCTCCATGCCGTACTGGGTAGCCAGCTGAGAGTGGTAGTTCAGGAACATCCGGATGTAGTAGCTGGTGATCTGGGTGGGGACTTCTTTAAAGGTGGAGTTCGTGAGCAGATAGTCCATCGCGGCGTTGTCCAGATTGTTGGCGTACAGGGCACGGTCAAAGTACTGGCGCAGGGCGTCTGCGGTGTGCAGGTCGTCGCTGGCGGCAAAATTGCTCTCCACCCACTCGTCGGTCAGGGTGGGCACAACGCTCTGGGTGATGGCGTTCAGGGTCACGCTGAACACGGCCTCCTTGCCGCTGAGGGTGATGGTGTTGCCCTCGGCGTCGGTGGAGTCGCCATAGCCCTCCTGGAAGGTAACAGTCACATCAAAGGTGTCACCGATGTTGTGGCCGATGATCTGATCCTCAAAGCCGTCAATAAAGGCGTGGCTGCCCAGCGTCAGGTCATAGCCGGTGGCAGTGCCGCCGGTAAAGGCTACACCATCCACCGCGCCGGAATAGTCGATGTTTACGGTGTCGCCGCTCTGGGCTGCCCGGTCGGTGATGTTCTGGGTGGTGGCGTACTGGTTCAGCAAGGTGTCGATCTGAGTCTGGATCTCTGTCTCGGTGGGCTCGATATCAGCCTTGGAAAGCGGCAGCGCGGATACATCCTCCGGCAGCGTCACATAGTCCAGTGCGCGGATGCCGGTCCAGTGGCCGTTATCGTCCAGCCCTTCGGAGTAATCGAAGTTGGCGTAGTCGAAATCCGACACCTTGCCGTAGGTGGACACGCTTGCGCCGGATGCGGCAGAGTTTGCCGTGGTGCCGCTCTGCTTTTTGAGCAGCATAAAGCAGGCCGCAGCTACGCACAGCACAGCAGCCACCGCGCACAGCACACACAACAGGATCTTGGTAATGCGTTTCAAAAGAGATACCTCCTAAAAATAGCAGACCGTTTTCACGGAGAATGCAAATATCATACCATCCTATTATAACGGAAAAATGCGAAAAGAAAAGATTTTTGCGAAAATTCCACAAATGTCGCCCGGCACAGGTATCACTTTTGCCCGCTTTGGGGCGGGAAATGCCGCAAAACCGGTGGAAATACCCCGGCGGTTCTGTTACAATAAAACTGTATGAGCCTTTCCCTGCGGGGGAAAGCCTTTTGCTGAAATTGGAGGATAAAACCATGGATTACAATAAAGCAGCTCTGGAAATGCACGAGACCCACAAGGGAAAGGTGGGCATCGTGAGCAAGGTGGAGGTCGCCACCCGTGACGACCTGTCCACCGCCTACACCCCCGGTGTGGCCGAGCCCTGCCGCAAGATCAAGGAAAACCCGGAGGACGTGTACAAGTACACCTTCAAGGGCAACATGGTAGCCGTTGTCTCCAACGGCACCGCCGTGCTGGGCCTCGGCGACATCGGCCCGGAGGCCGGTCTGCCGGTCATGGAGGGCAAGGCCGTGCTGTTCAAGGAGTTCGGCGGCGTGGACGCCTTCCCTATCTGCATCGACGCCCACGATGCTGCCAGTGTCATCGCCGCCTGCAAGGCCATTGCGCCCACCTTTGGCGGCATCAATCTGGAGGACATCAAGAGTCCCGAGTGCTTCGAGATCGAGGAGACCTTGGAGCGGGAGCTGGACATCCCCGTGTTCCACGACGACCAGCACGGCACCGCCATCGTGGTCACTGCTGCCCTCATCAACGCCCTGCGGGTGGTGAATAAGAAGATGGAGGACGTGCACATCGTTCTGAACGGCCCCGGCGCTGCCGGTACCGCCATCATCAAGATGCTCATGACCGCCGGTGCCAAGGACATTATTGCGGTGGATCAGTTCGGCACCCTGTACAAGGGCTGCAACAGCGCCGAAGCCCACAAGAACTGGCTGGGCGAGGTGACCAACCCCCGCCAGATCAAGGGTGGCCTGAAGGAAGCGCTGGAAGGCGCAGATGTGTTCATCGGTGTGTCCCGCCCCGGCATCCTGACCACCGAGCTGTGCAAGACCATGAACAAGGACGCCATCGTCTTTGCCATGGCAAACCCCACCCCGGAGATCATGCCGGACGAAGCCAAGGCCGGCGGCGTGCGGGTGATGGCTACCGGCCGCAGCGACTTCCCCAATCAGGTCAACAACGTGCTGTGCTTCCCCGGCCTGTTCAAGGGCGCGCTCAGCGTCCGCGCCCGGGATATCAACAATGAGATGAAGCTGGCTGCTGCCTACGCCATTGCAGACCTCATCACCGATGCCGACCGCAGCGAGGAGAACATCATCCCCGGTGCGTTCGACCCCCGCGTGGCCGAGGCTGTGGCAAATGCCGTGGCAAAGGCTGCCCGCGAGACCGGCGTGGCACGACTGTAAGCGGAGGATACAGGCATGAGAACGATCTCCGCACAGAGCATTACGGATACGGTGGCGCGGCTCTGCATTAAAGCCAACACCCAGCTGCCGCAGGACGTGCAGGCCGCGCTGGAAAAGGCGCGGGAAGAAGAGCCGTGGCCGCTGGCAAAGAACACATTAGACCTGCTGTGGTCGAACCTTGGCGCTGCAAAGGAGAAAGACCTGCCCATCTGTCAGGATACCGGCATGGCCTGTGTGTTCGTGGAGCTGGGCACCGATGTGCACATTGACGGCAGCTTTGAAGCCGCCATCCACGAGGGCGTGCGCCGGGGCTACACCGATGGCTACCTGCGCAAGAGCATCGTGGCCGACCCGCTGCGCCGGGGCAACACCGGCGATAACACCCCGGCGGCCATCACGGTGCATCTGGTGGACGGCGAGGGCTGCCGCATCACGGTAGCACCCAAGGGCTTTGGCAGCGAGAATATGAGCCGCATCCAGATGCTCAAGCCCGCCGACGGCGTGGAAGGCTTTAAAAAGTTCGTGGTGGATACCGTAAAGCTGGCGGGCTCCAACCCCTGCCCGCCCATCGTGCTGGGCATCGGCGTGGGCGGCAGCTTTGACAAGGTGGCGTATCTTGCCAAAAAGGCGCTGCTGCGCCCGCTGGATATCCCCAACCCCGACCCCTACTACGCCCAGCTGGAGCAGGAGCTGCTTACCGCCATCAATGCACTGGGCATCGGCCCGCAGGGCTTTGGCGGCAAGACCACCTGTCTCGGCCTTGCCATTGAGCAGATGCCCACCCATGTGGCGGGTCTGCCGGTGGCTGTGAACGTTTCCTGTCATGTGACCCGCCGCGCCAGCGCGGAGCTGTAAGGAGGGGAGAACGATGGAATACAGACTGACTACCCCCTGCACCGCGCAGGATCTTGCCCCGCTGAAAGCGGGGGATACCGTACTGCTTTCCGGCGTGGTGTACACCGCCCGGGATCAGGCACACAAGCGGATGATGGAAGCACTGGACAAGGGCGAGACCCTGCCTTTTGATCTGGAAGGCAGCGCCATCTATTATGTGGGTCCCACCCCGGAACGCCCGGGCGAAGTCATCGGCTCGGCAGGGCCTACCACAAGCGGGCGCATGGACGCCATGAGCCCCCGGCTGCTGGATCTTGGCAACAAGATCATGATCGGCAAGGGCAAGCGGGATGCCGCCGTCAAGGCAGCTGTGGTGCGCAACGGCGCGGTGTATCTGGCTGCGCTGGGCGGTGCCGGTGCGCTGATGGCAAAAAGCGTGCAGACGCTGGAAGTGATCGCATGGCCGGACTTGGGCTGTGAGGCGGTGCGCCGCCTGACCGTGCAGGATATGCCCCTGACCGTTGTGCTGGATGCCCACGGCGGCGACCTGTACGAGGAAGGCCCTGCGGCCTATCTGGCTGCGCTCTAAATTGCACCCTTTGCACAAAACAGGCGCGGCACAAAACCGGCAAAACAGCAGTTCTGTGCAGAAAAATATGGTTAGTTTAACAAAACTTGCTGCGAATTACTTGCATCAACCGCAAAAGTGTGATATCCTTTAACATACGACAGAGGGTACACATCCCCTGTCGGAAAAATCCCCCAGAGGGAATGAGGCAGGAGGCCGGACAAACCATGCAGATCCACCAATCCGCAGAAGATTATCTTGAAACGATCCTGATGCTGAGTCAGCGTATGGGCAAAGTGCGCTCCATCGACGTGGTCAATGAGCTGGGCTTTACCAAGGCCAGCGTCAGCATTGCCATGAAGAAGCTGCGCGAGAACGGCTATATCGCGGTGGACGGCGAGGGCAACCTGACCCTGCTGGACCCGGGCCGCGAGATCGCAGAGCGCATCTATGGCCGCCACCGCCTGCTGACCCACTTCTTCATGCAGCTGGGCGTGGACGAAAAGACCGCCGCTGAGGACGCCTGCAAGGCAGAGCACATCCTCAGCGAGCAGACGCTGGAAAAGATCCGCGAAAGCGCCCTGCGCAACGACGCCGCCCATCCGCAGGCAAAGTGATATGATTCCAAGAGACACCGGAACGCCGAAAGACGTTCCGGTGTCTTTTTTTGTATGAAATTTTCGGTTTGTGTTGCATATCTGTTACGGATTTGGTACAATAAATCTGTGCGGAAAAGGAACGTTGGAAGAGCGAAAAAGGGCCGGGACGGCGCAAAGCCGCCCTAGGGTAAAGGAGAGCGTTGCGGCATGGATGCGATTGCTCATACTCAGGTCAGTGTGGTCTGTCTGGTCACGCTGGCGGTCTTGCTGCGGGCGCAGCAGAAAATGCGGGATAAAAGTCTGCCCGGGCGGCTGTTCACGGCGCTGCTGTGGTCTGCCGGGGCGCTGACGATCGTAGATCATGGCAGTGCGCTGGCGCAGCTGGGCGCGTGGCAGGATCTGGGCATCCCCCTGACCTACCGGCTGAACGCCGGGGGCAGCATTTTGTTTTACCTGCTGGCGGCGTGTTGCTGCTTGCTGGTGTTTTTGTATGTGGAGGCAGAGCTGGGGCGTACATGGATGGAGGACGGCCGCAGGCTGGCGCTCAGCGCCGCACCGGTGGCGTTGCTTTTGCTGGCGCTGCTGACAGCGCGGGACGAAAACGGCTTCTGCTATCTGGATGCAGAGGGGCTGCGGGGCAGCACCCTGTTCTGGGGGGCGAAGCTGGTGGGGCTTGCCTATCTGGCGGCGGCCTTTCTCCGCTGCAGCTGGACGCTGAGCAACTGGAAGCAGGAAACACCCAAAGAGGAACTGAAGACCCTGCTGCTGCTCGCGCTTGCGCCGGCGGCAGGCTTTTTGCTGCAAGGCTGGCTGCCCGGGCGCGGGCTGCTGTGCTGCGGCATTACGCTGGGGCTGGTGTGCGTGTATGTGCTGGTGTTGCAGACCAAGTTCACGGTGGACACCCTGACCGGCGTCAGCAACCGCATCGTGGCGCTGCGGTATCTGGAAAGCAAACTGCCCTACTACCGCCGTCACCCCAACCGCTCGCTGCACTTCCTCATGATGGACATGGATCACTTCAAGCACATCAACGATGAATACGGCCACCTGGAGGGGGACGCTGCGCTGGTGCTGCTGGCGGGCATTTTGAAAAAGGTGTGCGCCAACTATAACGGCGTGCTGGCGCGCTACGGCGGCGATGAATTTTGCATCGCCTGCGGCTGCAACAGCGTGGAGGTGCGCACCCTGATCGCCTCCATCCAGCGGGAGCTGGACGCCGCCAACGCCGCCTCCGGCAAGCCCTACCAGATCGAGATCAGCATCGGCTGCGCCCGCCTTGAGCCGGACATCGCCACCGTGCACGACCTGATCGATAAGGCCGATCAGGAAATGTACCACCTCAAGACCCGCAAGCGCGGAATTTCCTAAAATAAAGAAAGCACCTGCAACCCTTCCCGTCTGTGCATTGGCACCCGAAGGCGTTCGCGGGTGCTTTTTCTTTGACCTGTTGAGAGCCAAGAAGCAACCCCGCAGTGCGGATGTTTCCGCAGGAAACAGGCACTGCAAATGCCGTTTTCCTCTACGACCCCTCCTGTGAAAAAGCAATTTCGAAACGCCCGCAGGCGTTTCGAAACTGCAAATCAAAATAATTCTTCCGCTGAAAATGGCTAGAGCGTAGCGGAAGCCATTCAAAATCATCCCGCCCGCGCTTTCTAAACGTTTTTTACCCTTCTGCCCTTGCATCCCGGGGTGGAACGCGGTATTCTTATAGAATAGACCGGAACCGCGACAGCACAGGGGAGGGAGACCACATGGACGCACAGGAGATCCGCGCATTGCTGGGCAAAAGCATCTTTGAGCGGGCACAGAAGTACCGCAAGCGCATCCTGCAAAGCAGCTGCACCACCAACGAGGACGGGGTGCGGCACCTGACAGCGCTGGTGCAGGGCAGCGGGCCGGACTGCTATTATACGCAGGTCTGGCTGCGGGAAAACGGCAGCTTTGTCAGCGCCTCCTGCGACTGCCCCTATAATCAAAACGGCGACGGCACCTACTGTAAGCACATTGGCGCGCTGCTGCTGCAGGACGCGGAAAAAAATCCGCCTGCTCCGGAAAAAAAGCCGGAGAGCATCCCCGGGGTGCAGCGGGGCGTGGCAGGCTTGAGCACCGAACCCCGCAAGGACAGTTACAGCGCCGGGCTGGATATGCTGTTCGGCCGCAAGTGGCGGGGCGAGGAGCCGGAGACCGACTATGAGGCCCAGCTGCTGTTGAAGCGCTACCAGCGGGAGGATGCGCAGCCCCAGCCCCAGAACGCTGCCCAGCGCACCGGCTTTGCTCTGCTGGAACCGGAGCTTACGCCGCACAATGGCCGTATCTGGCTGCGACTGCGGGTCTCGGATGGCATCGGCGGGCGGCAGTATCTGGTAAAAAGCATCCCGCAGTTTCTGGATGCGATCGAGCGGGGCGAAAGCGTCAGCTACGGGAAGTCGCTGGCCTTTGTGCACCGGTGGGACGCTTTTGCCCCGGATGCGCAGCAATTGCTGCGGCTGCTGCGCCGTCAGGTGAGCGCCCGGCAGGCGTTTGAAGCCGAGGGCACGGTGCGCTCCGGCTGGGAGAAAGGCCCGGCGGGTGGTCTGCCGCTGACCGGCGAGGGGCTGGATGCCCTTGTGGAGCTTTACGCTGCCGAGGGCGTTGTGGGCGGCTACACCCTTAAAGAGGGGCTGCCGGTCATCAGCCTGAAGGTGGAGCGCCGCAAGGGCGGTGTGCAGCTGAGCTGTACCCCGGCGCTCAGCGGGGTGCAGGGGCTGGACTATGCCTATCTGCTGGGCGAAAGTACCCTCTGGCGGATGCAGCGGGAGGAATGCCGCCGGGTTCTGCCGGTACTGGACACCTTTGGCGGGCGCAGTTTGTTCTTTACCAGCGCGGACGCCGCCGCTTTTTGCAGCTATGTGCTGCCGGAACTGGGCAACCGGGTCAACATCGTGGACCCCGACCGGCTGCTGCTGAACCAGATCCCGCTGGAACCGGTGGTGCAGTTTTATCTGGACGCCGACCGGGGGCTTACCGTCACGGCGTACCCGGTCTTTCTGTACGGAGAGGACAGGGTAGCCCCCGGCGAGCCGGTGCCCCCGGATCTTTTGCGGGATGCCCGCACCGAGAACCGGGCAAAGCGGCTACTGGAAACCTATCTGGAACCCGAGACCGGCAAGCCGGGGCATTACAGCATTTCCGGGGAGGAGGCGCTTTTCCAATTGCTGGAAGAGGGCATTCCCGCCCTGCTGGCCATGGGCGAGGTGTACCAGACCGATGCCTTCCGCAACTTACAAGCCGCCCCGCCTAAAATTTCGGTAGGGGTATCGGTGCACGGCAGTGTGCTGGATCTGGAAGTGGACACCGGCGCGTTCCCGGTGGAGGAACTGCGGGAGCTTTTGCAGTCTCTGCACCAAAAAAAGCGCTATCACCGCCTGCGGGACGGCAGTCTGCTGCGGCTGGATGACAGTCTGGAAGGGCTGGACGAGCTGAACGACACGCTGGAGCTTTCCGGCGCAAAGTTGAAGGACGGCCACGCCGCCCTGCCGCTCTACCGCGCCCCCACGCTGGACTGGGCGCTTTCGGGGCAGAACGGTCTGCGGTTCGACCGGGACGATGCTTTCCGGCGCATCAGCCGCAGCTTCCACGCCGTGCGGGACAGCGAGTATACCCCGCCGCTCTCCCTGCAAAAGACCCTGCGTAAATACCAGCGGGACGGCTACCGCTGGCTGCGTACACTGGACGGCTACGGCATGGGCGGCATTCTGGCGGACGATATGGGTCTGGGCAAGACTGTGCAGGTGCTCAGCTACCTGCTGGCCATGAAGGAGGGCGGGCAGCGGCTGCCCAGCCTTATCGTCTGCCCGGCGTCGCTGGTGCTGAACTGGCAGGAGGAATGCCAGAAGTTCACCCCGCAGCTGCAAAGTGTTGCCATGGACGGCGATGCCGCCCACCGCGCCGCGCTGGTCGATGGGTGGGCACAGGCGGATCTCGTCATCACCAGCTACGATCTGCTGCGCCGGGACGAAAAACTGTATGCCGGGCAAAGCTTTTACGCCTGCATTCTGGACGAAGCGCAGGCCATCAAAAACCACACCACCCAGAAATACAAGGCGGTGTGCCGGGTGAACAGCCGGGTGCGCTTTGCGCTGACCGGCACCCCGGTGGAGAACCGCTTGGGCGAATTGTGGAGCATCTTCTCCTTTTTGATGCCCGGGTATCTGCCCCCCTACAAGACCTTCTGCGCCCGGTTTGAAAAGCCCATCGTGCAGGACGAGGATGCCAACGCCGTGCGGCGGCTGAACCAGTTCACCGGCCCCTTCATCCTGCGGCGCATGAAGTCCGAGGTGCTGCGGGAGCTGCCGCCCAAAACCGAGAATGTGCGCCGCGTTGAGCTGGAGACCGAGCAGCGCAAGCTGTATCTGGCAGCGGTGGTGGACGCCCGGGAAAAGCTGCGGGCGGCAAAGCCGGAGGACAAGATGACCGTGTTTGCCGTGCTGATGCGGCTGCGGGAGATCTGCTGCGATCCACGCCTTGTGGTGGACAACTGGACCGGTAGCAGTGCCAAGCTGGAAGCCTGTCTGGAGCTTGTCACCGAGGCGGTGGCGGGCGGGCACCGCATTCTGCTGTTCAGTCAGTTCACCTCCATGCTGGAGCTGCTGGCAAAGCGGCTGGACGAAGCCGGGGTGAGCCACTTCACCCTGCAAGGCTCTACCCCGAAGCCGGTGCGCGCCGAGCAGGTGCGCCGGTTCAATCAGGGCGAGGCGGACGTCTTTCTCATCTCGCTGCGGGCGGGCGGCACGGGCCTCAACCTGACCGCCGCCGATATCGTCATCCACTACGACCCGTGGTGGAACCTTGCCGCGCAAAATCAGGCCACCGACCGCGCCTACCGCATCGGTCAGCGCAACCCGGTACAGGTGTACCGGCTGATCGCGCAGGACACTATTGAGGAAAAGATCGTGGAGCTGCAACAGGCCAAGCAGTCGCTGGCCGACACCGTTACCGGCGGGGCAGACGGCGCGATTTTGTCCATGAACCCCGAACAGCTGCTGCAGCTGCTGGGAGAAGAAGCATAAAGGAGTGTATCCATCATGAAGGTTTGGGATCTGCATTGCGATACCCTGTACGAACTGCGCCGCGCCGAAAAGGCGGGCGCACCCAAAAGCTTTTTGCACAACGATCTGCATATCGACCTTGAAAAATTGCGGCAGGGGGATTATCTGCTGCAATGCTTTGCGGCCTATGTGGATCTGGCCGACCCCGCTCCCGGGGCCGACCCGCTGGTGAGCGTGCTGGAGGAGATCGACATCTTCAAGCGGCTCATGGCAGCTTACCCGGAAAAGATCGCCCCGGTGTACACCGCCGCCGACCTTGAGCGCAACCGCGCCGAGGGCAAACTCAGCGCCATGCTGACGGTGGAAGAGGGTGGCTGCTGCAAGGGCAGTCTGGGCGTGCTGCGGCGGCTGCAGGAGCTGGGCGTGCGCATGATGACCCTGACATGGAACTACCCTAACGAGCTGGCAGCCCCCAACGCAAACCCCGGCGGGCCGCTGGTGGCCAACACCGAGACCGGTCTGACCGAGCGGGGCTTTGCCTTTTTGGAAGAGATGGAAAAGCTGCACATCACCGCAGACGTGAGCCACCTTTCCGATAAGGGCTTCTGGGACATCGCAAACCACAGCACCCGTCCCTTTGCGGCAAGCCATTCCAACTGCCGTGCCCTGTCGCCCCACAACCGCAACCTGACCGATGAGATGATCCGCGCACTGGCAGAAAAGGGCGGCATTGCAGGGCTGAACTACTGCGCTTCCTTTGTGGACGCAGACTCGGCACACCCCAAGCTTTGCCGCAGCACGGTGGAGCGGCTGGCAAAGCACGCGGCACACTTCAAGCAGGTGGGCGGCATTGAGGTCATCAGCCTTGGCAGCGATTTTGACGGCATTGGCGGTCAGCACGAGCTGGAAACGGCGGCAGATATGCCGCTGCTGGCCGAGGCACTGCGCCGCGAGGGCTTTACCGAGGACGAGGTAGAGGCCATCTACTGGCGCAACGCATACCGCTTCTTTAAAAACAATCTGTAATATCAAACCGAAAAATTGCAAAAATGCCCGGAGATGCCCTGCTGCGTGCAGGTATCCCGGGCTGTGTATTGCCCTGCGAGGGGAGGTTTTATATGGTCTGAGGCGCGCGTCCCCTGGAAAAGAACAAACGACTTGGAAAGATAAGAGGAATTATAACAATGGGTATCACGATCTCACCGTGGATGATGGCGTTTCTCATTCTGATGACCGGCTTTGCAGGTTTTGTGGATTCGGCAGCCGGAGGCGGCGGGCTGATCAGCCTGCCTGCCTATCTGTTTGCCGGGCTGCCGCCCCACTACACCTATGCCACCAACAAGTTCAGCGCTGCCTGCGGCACGACCTTTGCCACGGCAAGCTTTTTCAAAAGCGGTGCCATGAACGTGAAGGTGGGTGTTCTTGCAGCCATCGGCAGCTTTGCGGGCAGTGCGCTGGGCGCGCACATCGTGCTGCTGCTCAGCGATGAGATGCTGCGCACCATGATGTTCATCATCCTGCCGGTGGCGGCGGTCATCATTCTGTGGCAGCGCAACCTGCCGGACGAGAACCGGGACGACGGCACGCTGGATCTGAAAAAGATTTTGCTGGCGCTGGCCATCGGCCTTGGCATCGGCCTGTACGATGGCATCATGGGCCCGGGCACCGGCACCTTTGCCATCATTGCCTTTACCACCCTGATGGGCTTTGATCTGCGCACCGCCAACGGCAACGGCAAGGTACTCAATCTGGCCAGCAACTACGCCAGCCTGTTCACCTATCTGATGAACGGTCTGGTGGTGTTCCACATCGGCATCCCCTGCGCCGTCAGCAACATTCTGGGCAACCTGCTGGGCTCGCACTTCGCGCTGAAAAAGGGTGCCCGCTTTATTCGCCCCATGATGCTGGTGGTGCTGGTGCTGCTGCTGGGCAAGCTCATTTCGGACGCGGTGCTGTAAGGGCAAGGCGGGACGATTTGGAATGGCCTCCGCTTTGCTCTGGCCATAATCAGCGGAAAGAATATTTTTATTTATAGTTCCGAAACGCCTGCGGGCGTTTCGGAACTACTTTTTTACGGGTAAAAACAAAGTCGGGCAGCCCGCGGGCTGTCCGACTTTGTTTTAGCTATACATAGGTTTTATTCTAGCACCAGCTCTTTATCAAAGAACGCGATGCCGAATGCACCGGGGCCGGTGTGTGTGCCGATGACGCAGCCGATCTGGCGCACCAGCGGTGCGTCCAGATGCAGGTTGTCCTGCAGGTAGGTCAGCAGTGGCTGCAGCTCCCGGTGGTTGACGGTGTAGCCCAGCAGCGGGGTGTAGTCCGGGTGGATACCGCCCATCTCGTCGATCTTTTTGAACAGCGCCACATACACGCCGGGCAGACCGCGCGCCTTACCGGCCAGCGCCACCTTGCCCTCCATGACGGCGAGGATGGGCTTGATGCCCAGCATACCGCCCGCCACAGCTGCGGCGGCGGACAGTCTGCCGCCCTTGCGCAGATACTTCAGATCGTCCACGGCAGCTACCAGATGCAGGTGCTGCTTGGCCTTTTCCAGATCGGCGGCGATCTGGGTGATCGTCTTGCCGGCGTCCCGCAGCTGCACAGCCAGCCGCACCAGCAAGGACTGCCCCAGACAGACGTTCTCGGTGTTCACGAACACCACATTATCCACGTTGGCAAGGTCGGCAGCAAGTCTGGCGCACTGACCGGTGCCGGACAGCGCATCGGACAAAAAGATGCCCAGCACCTCGTCTCCGGCGGCAGCGGCGTCCAGATACAGCCGCTCGAACTGCTCCGGGCTGGGCTGGCTGGTGGTGGGCAGCTTGCGGCAGGCTGCCAGATGGGTATAGTATTCGCTGGGGGTCATGTCGATGCCGTCCCGCAGGACGGTGCCGTCCTCCAGCGTCACGTTCAGGGGAATCACGGTCACGCCCAGCTGCTGCGCCTCGGCGGGCAGGATGTCGCACGCGGAATCGGTGAGGATACGGATCATAATAATACCTCCGGTCTACCGGTAAAATACAGTATACGCAACGTTTTTGCTAAAAAGGTTGGAAATTATTATACCACCATTTAGGGCGATGTGTCAATGATTTGCATAAATTTGCCACGACAGAACGCCCAAACCTTGCGCACCCGGCGGCAGATATGGTACTATAACCGGGAACGAATCACAGCAGGAGGAGACCGACCATGCACAAGCTGAATCCCCGCACCGCCGCGCTGCTTTCGGCCTTTGGCTGGGCGGTAGGGTATCTGCTGGCGGGCAAGGCGCTGGCGGTGCTGCTGCCCGTGCCGCCCGGCGGCGCGGCGCGGTTTTTCCGGGTCTGCCTGCTGGCTCCGCTGGCGGAGGAAGGGGTGTTCCGGGGCGCGGTGCAGCGCCGGGCGCAGCCGCTGGGCAGGGGACAGGCCATTCTTTTGCAGGCGGTGCTGTTTGCCTTGCAGCACGGCAGCGTCGCTGCCATGGTCTATGCGCTGGTGTGCGGGCTGGGTCTGGGGTGGCTGGCAGACCGCACCGGACATCTCTGGCCGGGGATGCTGCTGCACAGTGCAAACAATCTGCTGGTACTGGCGATGGGATGAGAGGATGGGATACATGACCGATTTTGAACTGATGGGTCTTGCGCTGGAAGAAGCCGCCAAAGCCGCCGCCTTGGGCGAGGTGCCGGTGGGTGCGGTGGTGGCGCGGCACGGCGAGGTGGTGGCTACGGCGCACAACACCCGGGAGACCGAGAAAAACGCCTTGCACCACGCGGAGCTGCTGGCCATTGACGCTGCCTGCAAGGCGCTGGGCGGCTGGCGGCTGTGGGAGTGCGAACTGTTCGTCACCTTAGAGCCCTGCCCCATGTGCGCGGGCGGCATCATCAACAGCCGTCTGCGCCGGGTGGTGTACGGTGCTGCCGACACCAAGGCCGGGTGCTGCGGCTCGGTGACCGACCTGTTCGCGCTGCCCTTCAACCACCATCCGGTAGTGGAAAAGGGGCTGCGGGAGGCCGAGGCGCAGCAGCTTTTGCAGGCGTTTTTTGTTTCCCTGCGGGAAAAGCGGGCGGGCAGACCCCGCTGGAAGCCCCCGGTGCCCGAAAACAGGGGAAAATAAGGAAAAATAGTGGGAACTGCGTAAAAAATTGCAGTTCCCACTTTCTTTTTGGGCTGGATTGTGGTATATTATTCAATGGAATCTTGTCGAAACCCATCGCAACTGCAGGCAGGCACGCCAAAGCACCGGACCTTTGCCGGACACATAAACGGAACGCTGCACTGTCTGGGGATGGGCACAGGGTTTTTCCGGCTGGGGCACTGCGCCCGGCCGAGAATACCGAACAGGAGGGATATACTCTTGTACGAGGACGAGTTTGAACTGACCTTTCAAGTGCCGGAGGAAGAGAGCGCACCGGAGCCCCTTGCCGCACCGGCTGCAAAGCCGGCTGCGCCGGTGGAACCGGTGGTGGATGAACCTACCCGCATCATGACGCTGGGAAAAACGGCAGCGCCTGCGGTGGACGAACCCACCCGGGTGATCACGCTGGAAAAGCCCGCAGAGCCGCCTGCGGTGGAGCTGCCCGAAGCGCCTGCGCCGCAGCCTGTAAAAGAGCGGCCTGCCCCTGCCGCACCCGCTGCGGCGCGCCGGGTGCTGATCTCCGGCGGCGACCGGGGCATCGGTGCTGCCGCTGCCCGCGCCTTTGCGGCAGCAGGGTATCAGGTGGCGGTGCTCTACCACCAGAACGCAGCTGCTGCCGCTGCGCTGGAACAGCAGCTGCCCGGGTGCATCGCCATCCAGTGCGATGTAGCCAGCCGCGCCAGCTGTGAGCTGGCGTTCCACGCAGTGGAGCAGGCCATGGGCAGGGTGGATGTGTTGGTGTGCAACGCCGGCATCGCGCAGCAGAAGCTGTTTACCGACATCACCCCGGAGGAGTGGCAGCGGATGCTGGACGTGAACCTGAGCGGCGCGTTCCACCTGTGCCAGCTGGCATTGCCCGGCATGATCCGCCGCAAGCAGGGCCGCATTCTGACCGTGAGCAGTATGTGGGGCCAGACCGGCGGCAGCTGCGAGGTGCACTATTCCGCCGCGAAGGCCGGGCTCATCGGCCTGACCAAGGCACTGGCGAAGGAAGAGGGCCCCAGCGGCATTACGGTGAACTGCGTAGCGCCCGGGGTCATCGAGACTGACATGATGGCGGCTTTTACCGCCGAGGACAAGGCGGCGCTGGCCGAGGAGACCCCTGTGGGTCGGCTTGGCACCCCGGAAGAAGTTGCAAAGCTGCTGGTCTTTTTGGCCGGCGAGGATGCCGGATACATCACCGGACAGGTGTTCGGGGTGAACGGCGGCCTTGTGATCTGATGCACAGGGCAATATTACAGGAAATTCCCCGGAGTGGGAAGGAGAGAAAAAATGGGCATGACTTTGAAGGAACTGTTGACTAAGGGCGAGGGCACCCTCTCTGCACAGGAGGCCAAGGCGCTGGCGGCACAATGCCGCATGGATGTAGACACCCTCTACACCCTGCTGGAGGAGCGCGGCATTAAGGTCCTGGAGGAAGAGAACGAGCCGAGTCTGGACGTGGACAGCATCATTGCTGAGGTGGAGAACGCCGAGAACAACAACGATGACATGGGCCTTGCCGATGAAAACGAAGAGGATGCCGAGGAGAACCCGGCAGACCTGAAGGCTGCCATGGACGAGCTGCTGGACGACCCGGTGAAGAACTACCTCAAGCAGATCGGTCAGATCCCGCTGCTGAGCGCCGAGCAGGAGGTGGAGCTGAGCCGCCGCATCCATGCCGGTGCCGAGGCTGCACACATTTTGCAGGCAGACCGCCAGAAGTACGGCGCACCGGAGTACATCAAGAAGAACAGCGCCCGCTTCTCCTTTGAGGAGGACGAGAACAGCCGCAGCTACACCGAGGATCTGGACGAGGACGGCGAAAAGTCTGCCGAGGATGCCGAGGAAAAGGCAGACGAGGAAAAGGCCATGGAGGCCGTGGAGAACGGCCCCCTGAGCGAGGAACGCCGTCAGGAGCTGCTCAAGACCCGCCGCGACGGCCTGAACGCCCGCCGCAGCCTGAGCGAGGCAAACCTGCGTCTGGTGGTGTCCATCGCCAAGAAGCATGTCGGCCATAATCTGGCCTTCCTTGATCTCATTCAGGAGGGCAACATCGGCCTCATCAAGGCCGCCGAGAAGTTCGACTGCGACCGCGGCTTCCGCTTCTCTACCTACGCTACCTGGTGGATCCGTCAGGCCATCACCCGCGCTATCGCGGATCAGGCCCGCACCATCCGCATCCCGGTGCACATGGTGGAGACCATCAACCGGATGCGTCAGGCCACCAACCAGCTGGTGTACCAGAACGGCCACGAGCCCACCCCGGAAGAACTGGCAAAGGCCATGGATATGAGCGTGGAGCGCGTGCGCGAGATCCAGCGCATGGCACAGGAGCCCGCCAGCCTGGAAAGCCCCGTGGGTGAGGAAGAGGATTCCTCTCTGGGCGATTTTGTCGCCGATGAGAACGCCGAAGCACCCGGCAAGGCAGCCGACCGCGCCATGGTGGCACAGCAGATCAATCTGGCACTCAAGAGCCTGACCCCCCGCGAGGAAAAGGTCATCCGCCTGCGCTTTGGTCTGGATGATGGCCGTCCCCGCACGCTGGAAGAGGTCGGCCGCGACTTCGGCGTCACTCGTGAGCGTGTGCGCCAGATCGAAGCCAAGGCCATCCGCAAGCTGCACAGCCGCAAGTGCCTGACCCTGCTCAACGGCCTGATCGAGTAATACTAAAAAATAGAGACACCGGAGCGTCTGTGGACGCTCCGGTGTCTCTGCTTTATAAATAAAATTTCAGTACGAGCTCAGCCCAAGGCTTACGTCCAGCGCCTGATCCACCCGCTTCTGGTCGGCGGCGGTGATCTGCCCGGCGCGCTCCCGCAGACGGTGCTTATCCAGCGTGCGGATCTGTTCCAGCAGCACCACGCTGTCCTTGGCAAGGCCGGTGTCTGCCGCCCGGATGTTGATGTGGGTGGGCAGGCGGGTCTTGTCCAGCCGGGATGTAATGGCTGCCGCGATCACAGTGGGGCTGTGCCGGTTGCCGATCTCGTTCTGTACGATCAGCACCGGGCGCACACCGCCCTGCTCCGAGCCCACCACTGGCGAAAGATCGGCGTAGAAAACTTCTCCTCTGTGTACCTCCATGGAATCTCCCTCCTGTTTGTCTGGAGGATGTGCCCCGCTATGTGATGCGTCCGGCGCATCCTGTCTGCTCTCAGTATGCGCAGGCGGGGTGCGGCTTATGCAGTGCGGGGGCGATATTCCATTGTATGCACAAAGGGTGGTCAGCTTTCCTCTTCCAGCGTGCAGAAGGCCAGCGCCATGCCGCCCTCGTGGCTTAAAGAGAGCCGGGCACGCAGCCGGTGCTGCGCCACCCATGCGGCAGTCTGCCCGCTGAAACGGTAAGCCGGGGCACCGTTCTCCTGCCGGACGGCCTCGATCTCACATAGAGAAAAGGGTTCCCGCAGGCCGGTGCCCGCCGCCTTGAGAAAGGCCTCCTTGGCGGCAAAATCTGCGGCGGCGCTGGCAAGGCGGTGGGCATTCAGCGGCGCAGGGGAGGCCTCCAAAAGCCCCAGTGCCGCCTGCTCGGCCGGGCCGTATACCCGGCGCACAAAGGCCGCCGCGTGAGCAGAGGAAAGGCTTTTTTCCAGATGGGAAAGGCTGCACAGGTCGCAGCCGATGCCGTAAAGCATACAAAGGCTCCTTTCGCGGGCAGAATGCCGCCCGGACATCGTTCATCTTGCCGGAACATTGCTGGAAATTTTGTGCAGGATGTGCAAATCCAGCGTAATTATCTTGAAGTTTCGGCGCAATTCGTGTACAATGGGACTAGTTTCAACCGAAGGGGGTGTATTGCGTGGGAGACGCAACCGCGATTTTCTCCATCCACGATAAAAAGGACTATGAGATCCACGAGATCGTACAACAGGTGTATGATGCTTTGAAGGAAAAAGGCTATAACCCGGTCAATCAGCTGGTGGGCTACATTTTGTCCGAAGACCCTACCTACATTACGACCTATAAGAATGCCCGTGCCATGATCCGCAAGGTGGATCGTGACGATCTGCTGCAGGCTATGCTGCGCAGCTACCTCAACGTGTAATACGGTCCTTTTCAGCCCCGCTGTCTTGCAAGACGGCGGGCTTTTTTTGCGCGTGGGACGATTGGGAATGGCCTCCGCGTTGCTCTGGCCATGTTCAGAGGAAAGATTATTTTAAATTTCGGGGTTCAGGAAAGTCTGCGGACTTTCCTGAACCCCATTTTCACGGGTGGGGTCGCAGGGAAAAGCCTCATTTATTATGGATAGGATGGTTTTGGAGACCATTTTAATCGTTTTCCACCAGCGGCAGGGTGAAGATCTGGTTCACCACCACCTCATACTCCCACGGCTCCCGCAGCTTTTTCAGTTGCTTTTCCAGCTTTTCTGCCCCGGCAAAGCAGTGGATGAGGTAGAACCAGTGCCCCTTCATCCGGCTGATGGCGCAGCCTGCGCTGCCAAACAGTTCGGTGTAGCCGTGGTACAGGTCGGTCAGGTAGCCCCGCAGCTCCTCTTTGGTGGCGGGTGCACCGCCCCGTGCTTTGCGGAAGAGTGCAGGGTCTGCGATGAGCCCGCGCCCTACCATGATGCCGGACAGGGCGGGGAACTCCTTTTCCAGCGCGTGGAGCTGGGCGGCGGTGGTCACATCGCCGTTGTAGCACACCGGCATAGTGCACCGGGGCAGCGCAGCGGCAAAGGCGGCGCGGTCGGCCTGCCCACGGTACTGCTGCCGCATCACCCGAGGATGGATGGTCAGCTCCGAGATGGGGTAGCGGCTATAAATTTCCAGAATGGCGGCAAACTCCTCCGGTTTCTCTACCCCCAGCCGGGTCTTGACCGAGACAGGCCCCTCGGCATGGGAGAATACGCCGTCCAGAAAGGCGTCCACCTTGGCAAGGTCCCGCAGCATTCCGGAGCCCTTGCCCTTGGCGGTCACCGTCCCGGCGGGGCAGCCCAGATTCAGGTTCACCTCGGTATAGCCCAGCGCCCGCAGCTGACCGATCATCCATGCAGCCAGCTCGCCGTCCTTCGCCAGCAATTGCGGGATGACCGGCGCACCGGGGTTTGCCTCCGGGGCAAGCTCTGCCATCTTCTTTTTAATGAGCACCCGGTTCTCCGGCGGGGAGATAAACGGCGCATAATAGAGGTCGGCAGCGCCTTGTGCGCCGAACCATTTCTGATGGGTCTGCCGCCAGACCCGGTCTGTGAAGCCCTCCATGGGGGCAGCATAATAAAGCATGGGCGTTTCTCCAAACGTTTTTGTTACCGGTATTGTAGCATAAAATTGCGTGAGGGAAAAGAGGAGGGGACGGGGGATGTTCTCTTTTGACACCAAAAGAGAACCAGAAAAGTGCCAGCGATTTCGACGCGCTGGAGCCACGAAAAAGGGGCTGCTCGCCCCTTTTAACCCCAAAGCAGAGGGCTGCACCGGAAAAAACTGAAGATTCACGCCTGTTCGGCGTGAAGATCTTTTAACCGTTTTTTCCGGCTCCGCCGATTCAAAGCCCCTCAGTCGCTGCGCGACAGCTCCCCCCGGGGAGCGGGCACGCCGGCAGCGCCGCGCTTTCGCAGAAAGCGGCGCTGCACCTGCCGTTTCCCTTTACGACCCCTTCTGTGAAAATAGCGTTTGGAGCGCTCCGCAGAGCTTGTCGGGGCAACGCCCCTCCATCTGCTAACGCAGACCGCTCTGCCGCTTAAAAGCCCCACTGGGGCTTTCATTGCTACGCTACGCTCCGCAAACGCGGTCGCTCCAAACGCGAAATATCAAATAATTCTTCCGCTGAATATGGCTAGAGCGCAGCGGAAGCCATTTCAAATAGTCTTGTCCCCAAACAAAAACTCCCGCCCTGCGGGGTGCAGAGCGGGAGAGGAGAGTTTTTTGGGGATTATTCAGCAAACAGCGGGGTGGACAGGTAGCGGTCGCCGGTATCGGGCAGCAGGACAACGATGTTCTTGCCGGCGTTCTCCGGGCGCTTTGCCAACTGGATAGCAGCCCAGACGGCAGCACCGGAGGAGATGCCCACCAGCACGCCCTCCTTGTGGCCGATCAGACGGCCGGTGGCAAAGGCGTCGTCGTTCTCCACGGCGATGATCTCGTCATAGACGGTGGTGTCCAGCACGTCCGGCACAAAGCCTGCGCCGATGCCCTGGATCTTATGTGCACCGGCAGTGCCCTTGCTCAGCACAGGGGAGGAAGCAGGCTCAACAGCCACCACCTTGACATCGGGATTCTTGCTCTTGAGGTACTTGCCTACGCCGGTCACGGTGCCGCCGGTGCCAACACCTGCCACAAAGATATCTACCTTACCGTCGGTATCCTCCCAGATCTCGGGGCCGGTGGTCTCGATGTGTGCCTGCGGGTTGGCGGGGTTCACGAACTGGCCGGGGATAAAGGAATTGGGGATCTCCTTTGCCAGCTCATCGGCCTTGGCAATGGCACCCTTCATGCCCTTGGCACCCTCGCTCAGCACCAGCTCTGCACCGTAGGCCTTCATCAGCTGACGGCGCTCCACGCTCATGGTTTCGGGCATCACGATGATGATGCGGTAGCCCTTGGCAGCTGCCACGGCAGCCAGACCGATGCCGGTGTTGCCGGAGGTGGGCTCGATAATGACGGAGCCTTCCTTCAGCAGGCCCTTGGCCTCGGCGTCATCGATCATCTTTTTGGCAATGCGGTCCTTCACAGAACCGGCGGGGTTGAAGTACTCCAGCTTGGCGATAACGTGGGCGAGCAGCTGCTCTTCCTTTTCAATATGGCTGAGCTCCAGCAGCGGGGTGTGACCGATCAACTGATCTGCGGCGGTATAGATCTTGCTCATAATACTTGTCCCTCTTTCTGATATCGTTACGGGGTGCATGGCCCTGTCTTGCGCCGGGGTGCCCGGCTGTGATTCCCTCTAAACCTTTCAACCAACATCGTTTGTGGGTTTAATGGCATTATAGCCCTGTTTTCTCTGCTTGTCAAGGGTTTTTTTGAAAAAAGTGGGATTGAAAAGTGACTTACCCTGTTGTATAATGGGTTATAATAAAATTTAACCGGAAGGAAGTACGGATCATGATCGTTTCGACCAAAGGACGCTATGCGCTGCGGGTGATGATCGACCTCGCGGAGCATCAGTCTGAAAAATATGTTCCCTTAAAGGAAGTTGCCGCCCGGCAGGAGATCTCGGAAAAGTATCTGGAGAACATCCTCAAGGTACTGGTGCAGAACGGCTTTCTGGAGGGGCTGCGCGGCAAGGGCGGCGGCTACCGGCTGACCCGCAGCCCGGATCAGTACACCGTAAGCGAGATCCTGATGCTCACCGAGGGCAGTCTTGCCCCGGTAAGCTGCCTGACCCCCGGGGCTTCTGCCTGCGCCCGGATGGCCAACTGCCGCACCTACGAGATGTGGAAGGGGCTCAACGATTTGATCTCGGACTATTTCGGCAAGATCACGCTGGCAGACCTTGCCCTGCCGGATCAGGCCGGCAACGATTATGTGATTTGAGGACATTATCGTGTTTGAGCAATTTCGATGGGATTTTCGTAGCCCGGAGGAACGGGGAGACGCTGGAGAAAACATTATTTATAATGCCCTGAACAAAGTCCACGGTCGTAAAGCTCTTTTACCGAATTGTTATATCCCGGTAGGTCAAAAAGGAACAACTGAGATTGACATGGTCTTTCTGCACGAGTCCGGACTTTATGTAATCGAATCCAAAAATTACAGTGGCTGGATTTTCGGCAATGAAGAGCAAGAGCATTGGACGCAATGTCTGAGGGGAAAATTTCATACAACGCAAAAGTACCCCTTTTATAACCCTCTCCGGCAGAATGAGACGCATATTTGCGCATTGATGGAACTGCTGAAGGATGATACTGTCCCATACTATTCCTATGTAGTATTTGGAAACAATTGTGAACTAAAGAACATTCAGCTCACAAGCGGAAAGCATCATGTGACCTATGCCCTATATCTCCGAAGGGATATTGAGTATAATGCTCGGTGTACAGGCACTCAGCTATCAGATGAGAAAATGGATGCACTTTATGCAATACTTGTGAATTTCACAGAAGTAAGCGGCTGGCAAAAAGACGCCCATATAAGAGACGTTCAGGCAAAGCAATATCCAGTCGTTCAAGCGGATGGAACTTGGACTTGTCCGCGATGCGGCGGACAGCTTGTTATGAGGGTAGCTCAACGAGGAAATCACGCAGGGCAAACCTTCTGGGGATGCTCGAATTACCCATGCTGTCATTTTACCTATCAGGAATAATTGATTCTGCGCACCGGCCTTGGCCCGGTGCGTTTTTTTGTACAGTTCTGCGCAAAAGGTGCAGAACTTCTTGGCAAGATTTACGGTTGATGGAGCGGGCAGTCCGCGGTATACTTTTACTTTGTGTGAGACAGAAAATTCCGGGCAAAAAGCCTGTTGTCTGTTCGTTATAAGACCATAAGACCAGAAAGGGGAGTTCTGACACGAAGTATATTTTTCAGTTCGGGCGCATTCTCGCGTTTTGTTTTCTGGGCGAGGTGCTGCACGCGGTGCTGCCGCTGCCGGTGCCTGCCAGTGTGTACGGTCTGGTGCTGCTGCTGGTAGCCCTGACCACCGGGGTCGTAAAGCTGGAGCAGGTCAAGGAGACCGGCACCTACCTGACCGGTATTTTTCCGCTGCTGTTCGTGCCCGCCGCTGCGGGCATCATGGAGCTGTGGGCAGAGATGGGACAGCTGCTGCTGCCCATCCTGATCGCCATTCTGCCGGTGACGGTGCTGGTAATGGCAGCCGCAGGCCGCACCACGCAGGCGCTGACCGCCCGCAATAAAAAAGAGGAGGCCGACCATGACTGAGCTGCTGAACGATTTTCTGACCGGCTCTGTGGCATGGGGCGTGCTGCTTACGCTGGCAGCCTTTGGGCTGGGTGTGCTCATCAACCGGGTGACCGGCAAGGCCATCTTTAACCCGCTGCTGCTGGGCAGTATTTTTGTCATCATTTTTCTGTCGGTGTGCAATATCCCCTATGGGGACTACAAAACCAGCGCCGCGCCGGTAAGCTATCTGCTGCTGCCCGCTACGGTGGCGCTGGCCATCCCGCTGTATGAAAAGCTGGATCTGCTCAAGGAGAACGCGCCCGCCATCATCGCGGGCATCTCGGTGGGCACGCTGGTCAGTCTGGGCAGCGCCTTTGCACTGGCGCTGGCAATGGACCTGACCCAGGAGCAGTACGCTACTCTGCTGCCGAAGTCGGTGACCACCGCCATCAGCATGGACGTGGCAGCTGAGCTGGGCGGCATTGCCGCCCTGACCGGTGCCATCGTCATCGTCACCGGCATCGTGGGTGCACTGCTGGCCGAGACCGTGTGCAAGCTGTTCCACATCACCGACCCCATCGCCAAGGGCGTGGGCATCGGCACGGCAGCCCATGCCGTGGGCACCAGCAAGGCGCTGCAGATGGGTGATGTGGAAGGTGCCATGAGCGGCCTTTCCATTGCCGTAGCCGGTGTGCTGACCGCCGTGCTCTGCCCGGTGTTCGTGGGCTTTGTCCACTAAAGCCGAGTGCAAATCTAAAGATACAGAAACACCCCCGGCAGCCATTGCGGCTGCCGGGGGTGTTTCTCTGTGGGTGAAAAACAAAAAAGAGGTGAAAAGAAGAATGGTTGGCTGATATCAGTTTTACGCAGCTTTTGCCGGGGCAAAGACCACGACCTTCTTCTGCCGCGCCTGCATGGAGCGGACGATGCAGCTCAGGGATGATGTTGCGGTGGGCCTGCGGCAGAATGATGTACAGCAGTACCTCTGCAGTCAGCTAGCAGCGGCGGGGGACATATCACTTTTTGAAAAAGGAGAACAGCCCCTTCTTTTCATACGGTGCGCTGTGGATGGTGCCCACATGGTATCCGGTGGCTTCAATGGCTGCGCGGAGCGCGTTTTCGTCCAGCGGCTCCTTGGAAAGGATCACGGTCTTGCCCTTGGCGTGGGAGGACGAGACTTTATCCACAGGAAATGCATTGCGCACGGTGTCATTGATATGGGCTTCGCACATGGAACACGCCATGCCGCCTACTTCTACGGTCGTCTGGATCATTTTTATACCTTCTTTCAGGAATATCTTATAAAATAATAGTTAGATTTGGCTAACTTTTCGCTCCGGGAAAAGCCGCCCGAAAGCGGCTCTTCTGCCCAAATAATACGCCATACAGCCGCAGCTGTCAAGCGCTTTGCTTATTTTTTCCGGTAGTCCCGAGGGGTCATGCCGAAATGCGCCTTGAACGCCCGGTTAAAATAGGAAAGGTTTTCAAACCCGCACCGGGAGGCAATGGTCAGCACGGTCTCATCGGTGGTTCGCAGCGCCTCGGCGGCGGTGTTCAGCCGGTACTCGTTCAGAAAGGCAATAAAGCTCTGCCCGGTCATCTGCCGGAACCAGCGCATAAAATGGCTGGCGCTGAAGGAGCAGACCCCGGCGGCATCGGCTACCCGGAGCGGCTCAGCATAATGCGCCGAAAGCCATTGCAGTACGGTTTTCAGCCGCTGGGTGTCGGCAGTTTCGGTGGAGAGACACTGCCTGCCCTGCGCAATGAGCAGGGCAAGAAAGCGCAGCAGCGCCCCTTTTACCAGCAGCTCGTAGCCGGGGCGCTTGGCGCGGTTGGCATCTTCCAGCTCCCGCAGGCAGGCGGCGGCTTGCAGATAGCACAAATCGTTTGGGGTCAGCCGCACCGGCAGCGAAAGCCGCCCGCTTTGCAGCGGCAGCAGATATTTCTCGGCGCAAAGGTCCTCCGCACCGCCCAGCAGCTCCGGTTCAAAGATGATATTTTCGTATTCCATGCGCTGTCCCTCTGCCTGCCGCAGCGCGTGGAGCGTGCCCGGGGCAAAAAGAAAGATATCCCCCCGGTAGGCCGGGTAGGTCACCACGCCCACCTGTACCAGCCCCATGCCCTGCTTAACAAAGACCAGTTCCATGCTCTCGTGCCAGTGCAATGCCACCTGCTGGAAATCTCCCGGAATGGTGCAGGGGTACAGGTTGAACGGAAAGCGCACGGCTCCGTGCTGTTTTGTCTCCTGCAAAGAAGCCTGATTTTGCATTGTTCCACCCCCTGATGATAGGATTGTACCATAGTTTGCACTTTTTAGGCAAGATTTTGATCGTTCTATGTGGTATATCTTGAAGTACAGATGTCAAACCTGTTTTCCGTAAGGTGTATCTGAAAACAAAGAAATAGACGGAATTTTCGACTTTTCAGATACACCCTAACAAAGGAGGATGCTTTTATGAGCTTTACCGAGACGTTACAGAGTATCACCGGCAAGCTGCTGGCAGACTGCACCGATCAGGAACTGTATCTTGCACTGCTGGAACTTGTGCGGCAGAAGAGCGCCGACCGCGTGCAGCCAGTCACCGGGCGCAAGCTGTACTATATCAGCGCCGAATTCCTTATTGGCAAGCTGCTGTCCAACAACCTCATCAATCTGGGGCTGTACGATGAAGCCCGGTCTGCGCTGGCTGCTGCCGGAAAGCGCCTTTCCGATATTGAAGAGGTAGAGCCGGAGCCCTCTCTGGGCAACGGCGGCTTGGGGCGCCTGGCTGCCTGCTTCCTCGACTCTCTCGCAACGCTGAACCTGCCCGGCGACGGCGTAGGTCTGCGGTACCATTTTGGTCTGTTCCGTCAGTCCTTTGAGGACGGCGTGCAGAACGAAAAGCCCGACCCGTGGCTGACTGCCCACAGCTGGGCGGAAAAGACCGACACCACCTACCCGGTGGAGCTGGCGGGCAAGGAGTACACCGCCCGGCTGTACAAGCTAGCCGTTACCGGCTACGAGGGACGCACCAACACCCTGAACCTGTTCGATCTGGACACTATTGACGAGAGCATCGTCCATGACGGCATTGCCTTCGACAAGACCGCTATCGACAAGAACCTGACCCTCTTCCTCTACCCGGACGATTCCGACGAGGCTGGCCGCCGTCTGCGGGTGTACCAGCAGTACCTGATGGTTTCTGCCGGTGCACAGCTCATTCTGGCCGAGTGCGCCGCCCGGGGCTGCAACTTCCATGATCTGGCGGACTACGCCGCTATCCAGATCAACGACACCCACCCCAGCATGGTCATCCCGGAGCTGATCCGTCTGCTGGGCGAGCGCGGCATTGAATTTGAAGAGGCCGTGGAGATCGTCACCAAGACCTGCGCCTACACCAACCACACCATTCTGGCCGAGGCGCTGGAAAAGTGGCCCCGCTCCTATCTGGATGCCGTGGTGCCGCAGCTGATGCCCATCATCGAAAAGCTGGATGCGCTGGCACGCACCCGCACCGAGGACGAGAGCCTTGCCATCATTGACAAGGACGACCGGGTGCACATGGCACACATGGACATCCACTTCACCCACTCCACCAACGGCGTGGCGGCGCTGCATACCGAGATTTTGAAAAACTCCGAGCTGCACGGCTTCTACGAGCTGTATCCGGAAAAGTTCAACAACAAGACCAACGGCATCACCTTCCGCCGCTGGCTGCTGGAGTGCGACCCGCGCCTGACTGCCACGCTGGAAAAGCACATCGGCTCCGGCTTCCGCAAGGACGCCGCCGAGCTGGAAAAGCTGCTGGCCTTTGTCGATGACGAGACGGTGCTCAGCGAGCTGACCGCCGTGAAAAAGGCCAACAAGGAAGCGCTGGCAGACTGGCTGCTGCACACCCAGAAGGTGACTGTGAACACCGATGCAGTGTTCGATATCCAGTCCAAGCGCCTGCATGAGTATAAGCGCCAGCAGCTCAACCTGTTGTACCTCATCCACCAGTACTACGAGATCAAGGCAGGACACCTGCCCGCTGTGCCGCTGGTGAGCATCTTCGGCGCCAAAGCCGCTCCCGCCTACACCATTGCAAAAGACATCATCCATGCGCTGCTGACCCTCTCCAAGGTCATTGCCGCAGACCCGGAGGTGTCCAAGTGGCTGCAGGTGGTGTTTGTGGAAAACTACAACGTCACCGCCGCCGAAAAGCTGATCCCGGCCTGCGACCTGTCCGAGCAGATCAGCCTTGCCTCCAAGGAGGCTTCCGGCACCGGCAACATGAAGTTCATGCTGAACGGTGCGCTGACGCTGGGCACCATGGACGGTGCCAATGTGGAGATCAGCCAGCAGGTGGGCGAGGAGAACATTTATATCTTCGGCCAGACCTCCGATCAGGTCATCCACCGCTACGCCGTGGGCGATTACGACCCCGCCCAGTGGGTGGAGGGCGATGCCAACATCCGCCGCGCCATCAGCTTCCTCACCGGGCCGGAGATGCTGGCCGCCGGCCATGCCGAAAACCTGACCCGCCTGCATGATGAGCTGATCCATAAGGACTGGTTCCAGACCCTGCCGGACTTCAATGCCTACGTTGTGCGCAAGGGACAGGCCCTCAGTGATTACGCCTGCGACCCCACGGGCTGGCGGCGTAAGTGCCTTGTGAACATTGCCAAGGCTGGCATGTTCTCCTCTGACCGCACCATTGCCGAGTACGACCGCGATATCTGGCATCTGGGCAAATAATCTTTTTTGAACCTGCGTTTCTCCTTTATTTTCTCATAGGCTGCTGCACAAAGCTGTGCGGCAGCTTTTTTGTTTCCGTGCCAACAAGAAACGCCGCTGCACAGCCGTGCAGCGGCGTTTGATTCAGTTGATGAAAACCGGAACGGAAGCGGGATCAGTCCTCGCTCGCCTCTTCTTCCTCGTCATCCTCATCCGTATCACGCGGCTTATAGAAGATGCCGCTCAGGAAGATGCTGACGAAATACAGCAGCACCATGGGGAAAGCCACCATGCACTGGGACACGATGTCCGGCGGGGTGACCACAGCAGCGATGAAGAAGATGACCACGATGGCCACGCCGCGCACCTGCTTGAGGATCTGCGGGTTGATGATGCCCATCTTGGAAAGGATGATGGTGATCAGCGGCATCTCAAACACGCAGCCAAAGATGATGAACATGGTCAGGCAGAGGTTGACGTAGCTCTCGATACTGGTCGTGGTCTGGATGTACTCGGCACCCTCGATGCCGGTGCTGAGGAACCGCAGCATGAACGGCATCATGAGCTTATAGGCAAACAGCACGCCCACGCAGAACAGGATCAGACCCAGCAGCATGACCAGCTTGAAAAAGGTGCTCTCGCTCTTTTTCAGACCCGGCTTTGCAAAGGCGTAGATGTTGTAAAAGGCCACAGGCACCGTTACCACCACACCGGCCAGAATGGAGACGCGGAAATACTGCATCAGCTTTTCCTGCGGGGCAATGGAAACAAACTCGTAATAGTCGCGGCCCATGGCAGTGAGCAGATCGATCAGACGGTCGGCATATGCCAGCGAGACCACAACACCCACCACGAACACCACCGCGCAGATGATCAGCCTGTTCCGCAGTTCTTTCAGATGGCCGGTCAGCGTCATGCTGCCGTCCTCTGCCATGACCTCGGCTTTTTTCTTTTTGCGCTTAACGTTCGTAGCCACAATTACTCCTCGTCTTCGTCCTTCTTGGAAACCTTCTTCTCGGTCTTCTCCTCGGAATCATCGGAGCCTTCCTCGTCCTCCATGCCCTTCTTGAAGCCATTGATGGTCTTGCCGAACATCTTGCCCAGCTTCGGCAGGTTCTTGGGTCCAAAGATCAGCAGAGCGACGACCAGAATGATCAGCAGTTCATTAGTACCAATACGCATAATAAATATCTCCTTTTTCTTGCCGCGCCGCGTGGCGGGCGTATTACAGAATGTATCTGGCAACCGCGGGCGCGGGTGCATCCATAAATAAGTAGGGGCGCTTACACCTTTGCTTCCTCAGCGGGTGCAGCTTCGGCAGCCTCTTCGGCTGCGGCAGGGGTTTCCTGCACAGGCTCAGCCACCGGCTCAGCGGCGGGCTGTGCGGCCTCGGCAGCGGGCTGCTCCGGCTTTTCAGCGGGAGCCTCCACAGTTTCAGCAGTGTCAGCCGGGGCTTCGGCGGGCTGCTCGGGCAGCTCCTCCACGACATCCTCGGTCAGGTCGGTGACCTCTTCGGCCTCAGCCTGCTTCTTGGCGGCTTCCTCTTTGCTGGTCTTGCCAATGCCGGTAAAGCTCTTGGTCACGTCCCGCATGCTGCTGTCGATATCCTTCTTGATATCGGTCAGGGGGGCAACAGCCTCTTTCAGGGGAGCCTGAATCTCGTTCAGCGGCTCCACCACATTCTTCTGGATCTCTTCAGAAGCAGCGCCGGTGTATTTCTTCAGCTCGCGGAGCATCTTGCCGATCTTCTTTGCGTAGACAGGCAGCTGGTCCGGGCCGATGAACACAAACGCCACGATGACGATGACGATAAGTTCCCAAAAACCAATTTTCATAAGTAACGTTTCCTTTCCTGTACCAAGGGCATTTCCAAGACCGCCGCACACCACAGCAGTCTGCGCGTTTTTGCCCTTTTTGGCGGGGGTTCGGCGCACTGCGCGCCTTTGTTGCCCTATGTATACCGAAAAGTGGTGTACTGAATGTTAATATATTATTAATATTTTATGAACGAGTGCCTATTCGGCCTGTTTTATTTAACAAAGTGCATTTTCGTCATTCGTTATTACAGTTTGGATAGGATACAACAGCGTCCTCAGGTCTGCACGCCCTCGAACTGGCTATTGTAGAGCTTGGCGTAGAAGCCGCCCTGCGCCAGCAGCTGGTCGTGGTTGCCCTGCTCCACGATGTGGCCGTCCTTCATCACAAGGATGACATCTGCCTCCCGGATAGTGGAAAGGCGGTGTGCCACGATAAAGCTGGTACGCCCCTGCATCATGCGGGCAAAGGCCTTCTGGATGCGCACCTCAGTGCGGGTATCAATGGAGGATGTGGCTTCGTCCAAGATCAACATGGGCGGCAGGCAGAGCATCACGCGGGCGATGCAGAGCAGCTGCTTTTGTCCCTGACTGATATTGCCGCCGTCCTCTGCAATGACAGTGTCGTAGCCATCGGGCAGGCGGCGGATAAAGCTGTGGGCGTGGGCAGCCTTGGCGGCGGCAATCACCTCGTCCATGGTGGCGTCCGGCTTGCCGTAGGCAATGTTCTCCCGCACCGTGCCGGCACGCAGCCAGGTGTCCTGCAGCACCATGCCGTAGCTGCCGCGCAGGGAGGCGCGGGTCACATCCCGGATATCGGTGCCGGACACCTTGATGCTGCCGCTGTTCACATCATAGAAACGCATCAGCAGATTGATGAGGGTGGTCTTGCCGCAGCCGGTGGGGCCTACGATGGCAATGCGCTGGCCGGGCTGCACGTCCAGCGAGAGCCCCTCGATGAGCGGGCGGTCGGGCAGGTAGCGGAAAGAAACATCCTGCAGCTGCACATGGCCGTCCGGCTGCAACGCGGCGGCGTTTTCAGCCTCCGGCACCTGATCCTCGGCGTCCAGCAGTTCAAACACCCGGGCGGCGCAGGCCAGTGCGTTTTGCAGCTCGGTGACCACGCCCGAGATCTCGTTGAAGGGCTTCGTGTACTGGTTGGCGTAGCTTAAAAAGACGCTCAGCTGACCGATGGTGATGCCGCCGCGCACGGCGTACAGCGCACCCACAAGACCCACGCCTGCGTACACGATGTTGTTCACAAAGCGGGTGGCGGGGTTGGTCAGGCTGGAGAAGAAGATGGCCTTCAGGCTCACGTCCTGTAATTGTCCGTTCACTTCGTCAAAGGCGGCAAGGCTTTCGGCTTCGTGGCCAAAGGCCTGCACCACCTTTTGGCCTTCGATCATCTCGTTGACCAGCGCGGTCTGCTTGCCGCGGACGGTGCTCTGGCTCTGGAAGTAGCCGTAGCTGCGCTTTGCCAGAAAGCCCGCCACCACAAGGCTCAGCGGGGTAATGCACACTACCACCAGCGTGATGGGCACATTCTCCCGCAGCATGAACAGCAGGGTGCCCAAAATGGTCAGGATGCCGGAGAACAGCTGGGTAAAGCCCATCAGCAGGCCGTCCGCAAAGGTGTCCACATCCGCCACCATGCGGCTGACGATATCGCCGGAGGGGTGGCTGTCCAGATAGGACAGCGGCAGGGTCTGAATTTTGCGCAGCGCCTCGTTGCGCAGATCACGGCTGACCGAGAAGGTGATGCGGTTGTTGCACACGCTCAAAAGCCACTGCGCAAGGGCGGCTACGGCTGCCACCACCAGAATGCTTACTGCAATGCGCAGCACCCCGGCAAGGTCTACATTGCCCTTGCCCAGCATCTTATCAATGGCGTCGCCGCACAGGATGGGGATATACAGCTGAGCGGCTACGCTGACCGCCGCCACCAGCAGGCTGCACACCACAAAGGCGCTGTACGGACGTATTTTGTGCAGCACCCGGTTCAGGGTGGCCTTGCGCTGCTGCGGGGTCAGCTTGTTTTTTGCTTTTGCACTCATGCTTCTGCCTCCCCTTTTTTGAACTGGCTCTCGTAGATCTCCTCGTACACCGGGCAGCTGCTGCGCAGGGCGCTGTGGGTGCCGATGCCCACCAGATGGCCGTCATCCAGCACCAGAATCTGGTCGGCGTGCTGCAAACTGGCGGCACGCTGGCTGACGATGAACACGGTCAGTGCCCCGGGCAGCGCCGCCAGTGCCTTGCGCAGGGCGGCGTCGGTGGCGTAGTCCAGCGCACTGGCGCTGTCATCCAAAATCAAAATGTCCGGCTTGCCCACCAGCGCACGGGCGATGGTGAGCCGCTGCTTCTGTCCGCCGGAAAGGTTGCGTCCGCCCTGCTCCACCGGCTCGTCCAGCCCAAGGGGCTTTGCACGCACAAAGTCTGCGGCCTGTGCCGTTTCCAGCGCCGCCCACAGGTCGGCGTCGGTGGCATCCTTGTTGCCCCACAGCAGATTGGAGCGGATGGTGCCGCCGAAGAGCTGCGCCTTCTGCATGACCACCGCAACCCTGCCGCGCAAAGCGTCCCGGGGGTAGCTGGCCACAGGACGGCCAAAGATCTCCACGCTGCCCTCGGTGGCATCGTAAAAGCGCGGGATGAGGTTTACAAGGCTGGATTTGCCGCTGCCGGTGCCGCCGATGACGCCGATGGTCTGGCCTTTTTTCGCGGTAAAGCTGATATCGGTCAGGCTGGGTGCGCCTGCCCCGGCGTAGGTCAGACCTACATGGTCAAAGCGCACGGCATCGCCGGTCTTGTCGGCGGGCACTTCGCCCAGAAGCTTTGCCGGGAAGGTCATGCCGGGCTTTGTATCCAGCACCGCCTGCACACGGCCTGCGCAGGCCAGCGCCTTGCTGATCTGTACGATGAGGTTGGCAAGCTTTACCAGCTCCACAAGGATCTGGTTCATGTAGTTTACCAGCGCAATCACATCACCGGAGGCCATGCCGCCCACGTTGATCTCGATGCTGCCCACATACAGCAGCGCCACGATGGCAAGGTTGATGAGCACATAGGTCAGCGGATTCATCAGCGCCGAAAGATGGCCGACGTGCAGCTGCATCCCGGTCAGCAGGGCGTTGGCGTCCTCAAAGCGGTCGATCTCGCTCTGCTCCTTATCAAAGGCGCGCACCACGCGCACGCCGGTCAGGTTCTCGCGGGTCAGGCCCAGCACCCGGTCCAGCCGGGTCTGCACGGTCTTATACAGCGGCCGGGTGACCACCATCACGCCGAACACCACCACGCTGAGCAGCGGGATGGTGACGACAAAGATCATTGCCGCCCGGGCGTTGACCGTAAAGGCCATGACCATGGCGCCCAGCACCACAAAGGGGCTGCGCAGGAACAGGCGCAAAAACAGGTTGAGCCCGCTTTGCACCTGATTGACATCGCTGGTCATGCGGGTAATGAGGGTGCTGGTGCCCAGTGTATCCATCTCTGAAAAGCTCAGGCTCTGGATATGGGCAAACAGGGCGTGCCGCAGCGCGGTGGAGTAGCCCACCGCCGCCTTGGCGGAAAAATACTGCGCGGTCAGGCTGCAGGTAAGGCCGATGAAAGCCAGCAGCAGCAAAAGGCCGCACCGCACCAGAATATAATGCAGGTCATGTGCTGCAATGCCCACATTGACGATATCCGCCATGACCAGTGGCACAAACAGGTCAAAGGTGGCTTCCAGCATCTTAAAGAGCGGTGCAAGCACACTTTCGCGCTCGTAGCCCTTCAGGTAGCCAAGCATCCGGTTCAAAAAAATTCCTCCTTCGGGGTCAAAATACACCTTATTATAACGCGATGTATACTGAAAATCCAGTGCCGCAGCTGTGTTTTGCATTGTACAAGCTGCCAAATCCTGTTATACTAGAGCTGAGATTGATAGGGAAGTATGGTGAACACAATGGCAAGACGAACAGACGGCGGGGTACGCTTCCGCCCGGTGGGCCGCAGCCGCAGCCGCACCGCACCGGTGTACAGCCCGCGCGGCACCGGCTGCCCGGCCATCGAGCAGGCGGTGCAGGGGCTGTACAAGGGGCAGAACGAGGAGAGCTTCTGGACCCTGATGAGCGCTTTGAATTACGCGCTGGAGCTGGAAACCCATGTGCTGGTGCCGCTGCAGACGGCGCTTTCGGCGCAGGGTGCGCCCGCCCCGTGGATGGAGCATCCCATCCCGGCGGAAAAGGCCGACGGCCTTGCCTTGTGGACGCTGCGCAACGATAAGGGACGCTGCTGGCTGCCGCTGTTCACCTCGGTGGCAGCGGCCGGTGCGGACCGCAGCACCGGCAGCCGCCCCATGGCTGACCGCACCTTGGAGCAGGCCATGCAGCTGGCGCTGGACACCCCGGGCATCGACGGTGTGGTGCTGGACCCGTGGAGCAATTCCGCCTCGCTGGACGGTGCGCTGCTCAACGGTCTGCTGCACGCAGGCCACACCCCGGAGGGCCCCGGCGCAGAGGAGGCCGAAGCCGGGAAAGAAGCTGCCCGCGCCGGACACTGGGCGGCAGCGGCAGAGTGCTACCAGAAAGCCGCCGAGCAGGGCAGTTCTGCCGGGCTCTCGCTGCTGGGCGAGTGCCTGTATCAGGGGCGCGGCGTACCCAAAAGCGCTGCGCAGGCGCGCAAGCTGTGGAAGGCCGCAGCCGAAAGCGGAGAGCCCATCGCCCTTTTGAACCTTGGCGATGACTGCGCCGCCCGGGGCGACAACGGCAAGGCACTGCTGTGGTACCGCCGGGCGCGGCAGAACGCGGCAGCGATGCCGGATATCGAGTATACGCCCCGGGTCTGCCTGCGGCTGGCGCAGTACGAGACCCGCTACACCTCCCGCAAAAAGGCGCTGGCGCAGGCGGCAGAGGCAAAGCAGGCGTTTACCATTTTGCAGCGGGAGCACGAGCCGGACGCCGACCGCTGGCTGCAGGAGACCGAGCAGCTGCTCTATGCGCTGACCCACGAGCCGCCCACGGCTCCGGCGGCATACAACATAGAATCTTTACAATTGGACTAAAAAATGGTCACAGCCGTCCTGTAAGATAGACTGGAGAAAAAACAGCCCGCAGACACGGCGGACAAGAAACAGAGGAAACAGTATGAGCAAAGTGATCGGCATTGATCTGGGTACGACCAATTCCTGTGTGGCAGTGGTGGAGGGCGGCAAGCCTGTGGTCATCACCAATGCAGAGGGCGAGCGCACCACCCCCAGCGTGGTGGCCTTTACCAAGGACGGCGAGCGTCTGGTGGGCGGCGCGGCCAAGCGCCAGATCGCCACGAATTCCGGGCGCACGATCTCCAGCATCAAGCGGTACATGGGTTCGGACTACCGGGCGCATATTGACGGCAAGGACCTTGCCCCGCAGGAGATCAGCGCCATGATCCTTGCCAAGATCCGCCGGGACGCCGAGAGCTATCTGGGCGAGTCGGTCACCGAAGCCGTCATCACCGTGCCTGCCTATTTTGACGACAGCCAGCGCAAGGCCACGCAGGATGCAGGCCGCATTGCGGGGCTGAACGTGCTGCGCATCATCAACGAGCCTACCGCCGCCGCGGTGGCCTACGGTCTGGACAACGAAGCCGCGCAGAAGATCCTGGTCTACGACCTTGGCGGCGGCACCTTTGATGTGTCCATCATCGAGATCGAGGACGGCACCTTTACGGTGCTGGCCACCGGCGGCGACACCCATCTGGGCGGCGACGACTTTGACCAGCGCATCGTGGAGTACGCTGTGGCCGAGTTCAAAAAGTCTGACCGCATCGACCTGACCCGCGACCCCGCCGCCATGGGACGGCTGAAGGAGGAAGCGGAAAAGGCCAAGAAGGAGCTTTCCAGTGCGCCCTCTGCCCAGCTGAACCTGCCCTTTATCGCGGTGGGCAAGGACGGGCCGCACCACTTGGATATCGCGTTGTCCCGCCCGCAATTCGAGATGATGACCGGCGATCTGCTGTCCCGCACCGTGACCCCGGTGCAGAACGCTTTGCGGGATGCCGGCATCTCTGCCAGCCAGCTGGGCAAGGTGCTGCTGGTGGGCGGCAGCACCCGGATGCCCGCCGTGGAACGGCAGGTGCGGGAGCTGCTGGGTAAGGAGCCCAGCCACAGCCTGAACCCGGATGAGTGCGTTGCCATGGGTGCAGCGGTGCAGGGTGCACTGCTGCAGGGCGGCGGCAAGCTGGCGGGTGCCACCGGCGCGGCGGCGCAGGGACTGGTGCTGATGGACGTGACCCCGCTGACCTTGTCCATCGAGACGCTGGGCGGGGTCGCCACCCCGCTGATCACCCGCAACAGCATGATCCCCACCCGCAAGAGCCAGATCTTTACTACCGCCCGTCCCATGCAGACCAGCGTGGAGATCAACGTTCTGCAGGGCGAGCGCCATTTTGCGCGGGACAATAAGTCCCTTGGCAAGTTCAAGCTGAACGGCATCCGGGCAAGCTTCTCGTCCAAGCCCCAGATCGAGGTCACCTTTGATATCGACGTGAACGGCGTGGTGAAGGTATCTGCAAAAGACCTTGCCACCGGGCGGGAGCAGAACATTACCATTACCGGCAGCACCAACCTTTCCGAAAACGAGATCCAGCGCGCCATGGCAGACGCCGCCGCTTACGAGGCTGAGGACAGCCGCCGCAAGGAGCGCTTGAACCTGCACAATCAGGCCGAGGTGCTGGCCTACAAGGTGGATGAAGCACTTTCCAAGTGCAAAAAAGAGCTGGACAAGGACGAAAAGGCCCGCGTGAAGGCCGACCTTGCCAACCTGCGCCACTGCCTGCGCAAGGATAAGCCCGAAAAGATGAACGAGACTGAGGAAGCCGCCCTGCGGCAGGCCAAGAGCCAGCTGGAAGCCTCGGCCAACCACCTGATGCTGCTGTACTCTGCCGAGCAGACCCCCGGCGATGGAACGGACAGCACGCTGTAATATTTATAATATAAGGTTTGTGGGCTGCTGCACCCGCCCGGCGCAGCAGCCCTTTTTGCAGAAAGAGAAGGGAACAGTTATGAAGGAACTGCAATATCCGGTGCGCCCCGGGCGCTACCGCCACTTTAAAGGCAACGAGTATCAGGTGCTGGGCGTGGCACGCCACAGCGAGACCGAGGAGGAAATGGTGGTGTACCGCGCCCTGTACGGCGAGGGCGGGCTGTGGGTGCGCCCCGCCGCCATGTGGCTGGAAACCGTGACCCGGGACGGCGTTACCCAGCCCCGCTTTACCTATATCGGGGAGTGATGCGCCCGGCTTGAATCCCGTTATTGACCATAGGATTATTTTGCGGTAAAATGTGAGTATGATACCAAACAACAAAGGAGGTTTTCGTATGAAGGCCAAACGATGGATCTCGCTCCTGCTTGCGGTCAGCATGATGCTTGGTGTACTGGCGATGCCTGCTTTAGCTGCAACGCAGCAGCCGGAAAGCACCGCTGTTGTCAGCGAGGAACTGCCCGATGCCGCAGCGCTGAGCGCGGCAGAGGATGAAAATGATATCGTCAACATCCGCATCCGGGCGACCGGCAACCTTGTCTACGGCTCCGATTATAAGCTGGAGGTGGAGACCCGGCCCGAAAACACCCAGTATATCGCTGTGGTGCTGGGCACCAGCGGCGAAGCCTACGGCTATGTGACCCTGATGATCTCGGATAAGCTGCGCACCCTGCTCAAGCTGATCCCCCTGCCCAAAAAGATGTCCCAGACCCCGGACCAGGCCGAGGAATTCAACGTATACAGCTACCTCAAGCAGCTGATCGACGGCAACGATGTCAGCGTGCTGCTGCGGGTGGCGGACGAAGTAGTGTCGGTGATGGACACCGTCAGCTTCTTTGTCCCGGCCAGCTACCTGACCACGGTGAAGAATGTTTCCAACGGCATGAAGCTGGCGCTGAGCCTGATCCGCAAGTATCTGCCCGAGGGTGCGCTGAGCCGCATCTATCTGGACGAGCAGCCCAAGGACAGCGGCAAGTACTTTGCCGGTGCCATTGCGCTGGAAAGCAGCGATATCAACGCCGCCGGGTTTGCCATGTTCAAGATCAAGCCCAAGACCGAAAACGTCAGCCTGAGCTGGGCAGCCGATGCCCCGGCCAGCATGACCGTCTCCCAGCTGCAAAACGCTGATCTGACCGCCAAGGTGATCTCGGACGGACAGGTGGCTGAAAACGGCAAGGTGAGCTACACCTACAAGAAAAAGACCTTCCTGTGGTTCAGCAGCAAAATGAGCGGCGTGCCCACCGAGCCCGGCACCTACACCCAGACCGCCAAGGCGGGGGGCAACTACTCCTGCGGCAGCATCAGCCGCACCATTACGGTGACTGCTGACCCGCAGCCTGCTGCCGCAGAGCAGCCCGCAGCATAAATCAGCGGAAAACTATTTTTGAATAGGACGATCCCGGAAAGTCTGCGGACTTTCCGGGATCGTTTTTTCACGGGAGAGGCTGCTTTTTGTTTTCTATAAAAGGGGCTGCTTTACTCTTGCAAATCGCCGCACAATACGCTATTATAAAAATAAAAGAACCCCTTGCGGTAAAAAAAGGGAACAAGAAGGAGCGGTTTATCTATGGAGGAGAAAAAAAGCGGCATCAAAAAGTTCCTTGAAGAGTTCAAGGCATTTGCCATGCGCGGCAACGTGCTGGACATGGCAGTGGGCGTTGTCATCGGCGGTGCCTTCACCGCCATCGTCACCGCGTTGGTGGAGGACATCATCAACCCGCTGATCGGCCTGTTCTTCAAGGCAGATTTTTCCGATGTGGTCATCGGACTGGGCGGCTCCAGCATCAAGATCGGCGAGTTCGTCAACTCCATCATCAACTTCCTCATCGTTGCCTTTGTGCTGTTCGTTGTGATCAAGTTTGTCAACTCCCTGCACAAAAAGCCCGAAGCGCCCGCCGAGCCGGAGGAGCCCACCACCAAGGTGTGCCCCTACTGCCAGAGTGAGATTTCCATCAAGGCTGTGCGCTGCCCCCACTGCACCTCCAAGCTGGAGGGCTTTCCCGAAATGAAGGCCTGAAGCATTCAGCATTGACATTACAACAAAACCCTCCCTGCCGGGCGCAGTCTTTGCGCTTGCGGCAGGAAGGGTTTTGCACATTTTGAGGCTTGGCTGTGGAAAAGTGAAGCAGGAAGTGAGGTGGGAAAATCAGGCGCTCTTACTGAACCTTGGTCAGCTCAGCCAGCTTGTGGTAGATCTCGGTGTTGTCGTATACACCGCCGAACTTCTCGGCACCGACACCCATGGCGTACACGTTGACCATGGCACCGGTGTGGGCGTAGGTGGTGTGGTCCATACCGGACTTGTGGTTGATGGTGTGGCAGACAGCCATGCTGAAGGGGATGTAGGTGCCGTACAGCTCGTAATCCTGCTGGCTCATCTTGCTCTGGCTGGAGGAACCCACCTGCAGGGTGCGCTCGTAGGCCTTGCGCAGGTTCTCCACCTCATAGTCGGTCAGCAGCAGCTTGCCTGCGCTGGCGGCAGCGGGGTCGGTGGGCAGGGTCAGGCCAAAGACGTTCTTCACATCCTGCATGGCAGTCTCAAAGGGAGTCTTGTTGGCAATGTAGCCCTGCACATAGGTGGAATCAAACTTTGCGTAGGACATCTTCTGGTGTGCCAGATTGGTCAGGAAGGTGTCGTAGTTGGTGGTTTTGTAGCCGATGGCCATGCCGCCGGTCTCATGGTCGGCGGTGACAAGGATCAAAGTCTCATTGGGGTGGGCGTTGTAGAAGTCCACCGCAGCCTGCACCGCGTTGCTCATCTCCAGCACATCGTGGATGGAAGCAGCGGCATCGTTGGCGTGGCAGGCCCAGTCGATCTTGCCGGACTCGGTCATCAGGAAGAAGCCCTTCTTGTTGTTCAGCAGCTCGATGCCCTTCTTGACGTAGTCGGTCAGCTGCCACTCGCCGTTGGCAGCGTCCATGGCGTAGTTCATGGCCTTGCCATCGCCCAGATTCTCGGCAATGATCAGGGTCTTGCCTGCACCGGCGGTCAGAGCCGCTGCACCGGCCTGGGTAGTGACCACGTTGTAACCTGCGTTGGCAGCCACGGTATGGTTGTCGGGGCCGGCGCCGTCGCCGTTCACCTTCTGGAACTCGCCGCCAGCAAAGTACTCAAAGCCGGAGTTTGCCAGCTCCACGCCGATCTGGTAGTAGTTCTTGCGTGTCTTCTGGTGGGCATAGAAGGCAGCAGGGGTGGCGTGGTCGATGTTCACGGTGGAGATGACGCCCACCTTATAGCCCTTCTGGGCGTGCAGCTTTTCGGCGATGGTCTCGTAGGGCACATCGCGGGTCCACGGGCACATATTGATGACGCCGCTCTCGGTCTTGTGGCCGGTGGCGATGGAGGTGGCAGTGGAAGCGGAGTCCGGGCAGAAAGAGGTGCTGTCGTAGGTGGTCACGCTGCCCACCTGCGGAAAGCTGGTAAAGCTCAGGTCAGCCTCGGTCACAGCGCCGTTGTTGTCCACAGTGCCCTTGTAAAAGCGTGCGGACTGGATCTGGGCAGTGCCCATGCCGTCACCGATGAACAGGAAAACGTACTTGGGCTTTTTGAACACGTCCAGCAGACCGTTCTCTTCGTCTGCTGCGGCAGAAGCATCGGCCTCGGCGGCGTGAACGGCTACGGGGGCAGCCGACAGCATGCCCACTGCCGATGCCACGGCACCGGCTTTCAGGAAGCTGCGGCGGGAAATTTTCGCATTCTTCATAACAGATATCCTCTCTTTTTTCAGCCCGGCTTGGGGCGGTTCTACTATTTCTTGTGGGAACACCTGTATTGTAGCGCACCGCCCGCAGCGGCGAAACCAGCCCCGTGTAACACTTAGGTAAACCTTTGGCGCACGGAAGAGCGGCGGTGTAAAATGCGGGCAAAACAGGTAAAATCTGCCTGTAACGCCCGCCGCCGAGGCACTTTTTGCGCCGAACCGCCCCGCAAGGGTTGCAAGCAGGGGGCTTTTCATTGTACAATAGAAAGAGCAAGCTGAGATATACTTCTATATTGAGAGGATCTTTTAAATATGTCTGATATCAAAGTGCTGGCGCTGGATCTGGATGGCACCCTGACCAACGACCAGAAACTCGTCACCCCGCGCACCCGCGCCGCGCTGGACGCCGCCATTGAAAAAGGTGTGACCATCGTGCTGGCGTCCGGCCGGCCCACCGCCGGCATCCAGCCGCTGGCTGAGGAGCTGGGGTTGGACAAAAAGGGCGGCTGTATCCTGTCCTACAACGGCGGCAAGATCGTGGACTGCCGCACCGGCGAAACGCTGGTGGAAAAAACGCTGGACCCCGCCCTTGTGCCCGAGCTGTGCGCCTTTGCCGCCGCGCAGGATATTGCCATCCTGACCTATAACCGCGAGGGCATCGTCTGTGAGCGGGACAAGGACGAGTGGGCCAACAAGGAGTGCTTTACCACCAAGCTGCCCATGATCCATGTGGATGATCTGGCGTCCTATGTGAACTACCCCGTGTGCAAGATGCTCATCACGCTGGATCCCGCCCGCCGGGACGCGGTGTGCGCCGCCGGGCAGCAGCAGTTTGCAGGCCGCGCCGACCTGTACCCCTCCAGCCCCTTCTTTATCGAGGCGGTGCCGCTGGGCGTAGCCAAGGACGGCAGTCTGGCGGAACTTCTGCGCCGCATGGGGTTGACCCGCGAGAACCTGATGGCCTGCGGCGACGGCCTGAACGACCGCTCCATGATCGCCTACGCCGGGGTGGGCGTGGCCATGCAGAACGCCGAGCAGCCGGTAAAGGACTGCGCCGACTATGTGACCACCGCCGACAACAACCACGACGGCGTGGCCGAGGCCGTGGAGAAGTTTATTTTACGAGAGGACTAACAAAGCAATGCCGCGTAACTTGGTTTTATTTGATCTGGAATGGAACATCGGCTACCAGCCGTATACCTTTAACTACCATGGGGTGCAGCAGACCCTGCGGGGCGAGATCGTGGAGATCGGCGCCGTAAAGATCGACGAGGATGCCAATGTGCTGGACACCTTTTCCATCCATCTGCGTCCCCGCATCTTCCGCAAATTGCAGCACCATATCGCCAAGGTGACCGGCCTGACGCAGGCCGATCTGGACAGGGGCGAGCCCATCGTGCAGGGACTGCGCCGCTTTATGCAGTGGTGCGGCCCGGATGCCGAGTTTGCCGAGTGGGGTCTGGATGACGTGCCGGTGCTCAAGCAGAATTTGTTCCTGTGCAATCTGGACGAGTCCAGGCCCACCGTCTGGTATGACCTGCAGCAGGTCTTTCTGCGGGAGCATCCCCGCAAGGAGGGCGAGGGCATGACGCTGGAAAGCGTGGTCACCCGCATGGGCGTCCCCATGGAACGCCCCTTCCACGATGCACTTTCGGACACGCTGTACACCGCCGATGTCTGCCGTCTGCTGGATCTGCGCGCCGGTCTTGCCGCCTACCCCACCGAGGACGAGGCGCTGCGCCAGAGCCTGTGCCAGACCCCCGGTGACTACCGGGACTTTACGGTGTTCCACGGCTATGTGGAGCAGTACGCATGGCGGGCTGACCCCAAGATCAGCCAGATGCCCTGCCCGGAGTGCGGCACCACCCTGCAGCCGGACGAGATTTGGCTGAAAAAGGGCAGCAACAGCTGGTATACCCTGTGTCAGTGCCCCAGCTGCACCGGCAGCAGCAACGCCGCCGGGCAGGGCGTGTTCCAGCGGTACAAGCTGTCCCGCCGGGACGGCCTGCACTGGAGCTTTGCCCGCTGCGCCCAGATGCCGGACGCCGAAAGCCTTGCCCGCTGGGAAAAACTGCGCACCGCCCAGCTGGAGCGGATGCGCGCCAAGGCTGAAAAGCAGGCTGCGGAAAAATAAAGGCAGGAAAATCCCTTTTCATCTCGTAGTATTGGTAGCAGAGCCTGAAGCGTGTCGAAAAATGCACACTCTGTTCATGGCTCTGTCATAGAGAATGGATATACTAAGCATGATGCAGCCTGCCCGGGAACGTCCCGGCACCGCTGCACAGAAAGGGATTGGACACAGGATGCAAACCGCACTGATGGGCTGGGTGCACCAGCTTGGAACACTGGAATACTGGGAGGCGCTGCTGGCGGGCTTTGAGGGGCTTGGCCCCCTTGTGCCCATTTTGCTGGCGATGGTAGAGTCCTTTTTTCCGCCGCTGCCGCTGATCGCCATTGTAGCACTGAACGTAGCCGCACACGGCGGTCTGCTGGGCTTTTTGTACAGCTGGGCAGGCGTGGCGCTGGGCGGCATCATCATGTTTTTATTCTGGCGGCGGCTCATCAAGCGCTTTTTCTGGAAGGTAGCCAGCCGCTCCCCCAAGCTGGAAAAGGCACAGCAGTGGGTGAACCGCTTCGATACCTCGTCCCTGTTCATGCTGTCGCTGCTGCCCTTCACCCCCACCTCCTTCATGCACTTTGCCTTCGGGATGTCGGACTTTGACGAAAAGCGCTACCTGCGCGCTGTCCTTTTGGGCAAGGGTCTGATGGTGGCCATGATGGCTGTCTTTGGGCAGTCGCTGGTCAGCTCTCTGAAAAACCCGGTCTACCTTGTGCTCGCAGTCCTGCTGTGGGGCGGGATGTACTGGGTGAGCAAAAGGTTCTGCCGGAAGCATCATCTGGAATAACACGATACTGTTCGGGACAGCGGAACACCTGCGGGTGCGCCGCTGTCCCTTTTTGCAAAAAATGCCACGGCGGGCAGCCCGCAGACTGCCCGCCATGGCATAGATTACATGATTTTTATTTTGCTTCCGGTTCCTGTACAAGGGGTTCGGACGGCGGTGGGGTGAGGGTGGAATGCGCCACTACAAAGGCCGCAGCCTTTGCCCGGGCAAGGCGCTGGCGCACCTTGCGGGTGTCGTTCGCCGGGAAGGTGCGCTCTCCGTCCAGCTTCTCGTCCCAGTGCGCAAGAGCAGCGTTCACCTCGGCTTCGGTGGGCTGTAAGCCCTCCCGCTCGGCCACCAGCAAAAGCCCCAGCCAGCTGCGCAGCTTGCGCTCTGCCTGCTGGTGCAGCCACTGCCGGAACTGCTCCACCGTCTGCCCGCGCACGGCCAAGAACTGGTCAAAGTTGATACCGTTTGCCTGCAAGCTCAGATTGAACTGCCGCTGCTCGGCAAAGTAGTTGCCCGCTTCCAGCCGCTTTGGCACCGGGCCGGTCACCTCATCGCCCAGCTGCCAGACCAGCTCCTTTTCAGCCCGGTCCTTGGCCTGTGCGCAGCGCTTTGCGTAGAGCTCCCGGGTCACCCGGTCGCGCAGCGCGGCCTTGCCTGCGGCATCGGCGGCGCGTTCTTCATCGCCGTAGTTGCGGTTGATCTCCAGTTCAATGGTCAACCGGCGCAGCGGGTGGGGCTCGATAGGCTGCACAAAGCCGGTGTCCTGTCCCAGCTCCAGCGGTGGCAGGGTGTAGAACTGTGCTCCCGCCCGGAAGCCCTCGGCCTTGTTGACCGCCAGCAGCTCAAAATCTGGGTCGGTCACCGGTACAAGCTTCTGCTCCTGCACCAGCTGCCGGTAAAGAGGGTCAAAGCCCTCCAGAATGGTGCGGTTTACCGCTGCCGTCAGCAGTTCTTCCTCGTCCTGCGGGGCGTCCGGGGCGGCCTGCTCCTTTGCCAGCGCAGCGGTCAGCTCCTCCGCGCTTGCCGTGAATACCAACCGGCAGTCCCCCGGCTCAGCCATGCCGAAATGTTCCAGTTTCATGCGGTGTCCCTCCTTCTCAGCGGTTCATGATGCCGACCATCAGCACCAGCAGCGCCACGCCGATGCCAGCGTACAGCAGCTCAGCACCCAGCACGGACTTGTCGCCCTCTACGAACATCTTCTCCGGGGCATCCGGGTCGTAGTACAGGGTGACCACGCTGCCCTCGGCAAAGGGCTTGCCCTTGGCGGGCTTGGGATATTGCAGCCGGTGGCTGCCGCCTGCGGTGGTAAACTCCAGCACATAGGCAGCGCCGTCCCGGCTCTGCACCGTGCCGCTTACCGTGGCCTGCACGCAGACGCCCTTGGTGCGCAGCTGCTGCCGCGCCCGCACGCTGCGCAGCGCCATGTAAAACATGATCAGCGCGCCCACCAGAAAAATAATCACATTCAGCATTGTTTTCCCTCGTTTTTCCGTAATCGCCGGGCGGTGCCCGGACGTATAGACAGTACCGCATAATTCTAAGTGCCGATACGGCGCGCGAGGTGCGGCAGATGCTAAGCCAAAAGCGCAGATAATACTTTGTGTATTATCGAGCATTTTGGCAACGCAGATGCCGTGCCGCAGCCGCCGGAACGGTGCTTAAGCCGTCAGGCGGGAATTGTGCGGTACTGTCTATCGTTTATTGTACCATAATCTGCCCTAAAAAGCGCCCCACAGCCGCTATCCAGAGTGCACCAACTTTGCCGCAAAAATTTGTCGAATAATTTTGAAATTAAGCCTTGACATTTCCTTTGTATCTGGTATAATAACTATCGTTCCCGGCGCCACGGCGCAGGAACACAACAGAATATGCGGATATGGCGGAATTGGCAGACGCGTTAGATTCAGGTTCTAATCGGGGCAACTCGGTGGAGGTTCAAGTCCTCTTATCCGCACCAAATAATGAAAATCCGAACCTTTTCTCGATAGGAGAAAGGTTCGGATTTTTGTTTTATTGGCTCATGGATCGTGTCGGAATTTACGGCTCAGGCAAGACTTTCAATGACCTTGGCGCTTTTTTCAATGCCGATAACCCCGCTGTCCAGCGCAATATGATAGTTGGCGGCATGATGATGCGTTTTTCCATTAGACTTCTCCTTTCTGGTTCAGTTCACGGTAGGTTTTGCAGATCAGATAGCCTGCAATCAGGAAGGTGAGGATATCCGACATGGGCATGGAGTACAGCACGCCGTCCAGCCCGAAGAACCGGGGCAGCAACAGGGCAAAGCCCACGCCGAACACCACCTCACGCACCATGGACAGGGCGGTGGATTCCGCTGCCTTGCCCATGGCCTGCAAAAAGATGAAGCACGCCTTGTTGACACAGGCCAGAATGATCATGCACAGGTAGATGCGGAAGGACTT
>ENA-UONX01000488-UONX01000488.1-human-gut-metagenome-genome-assembly--contig:-P74old-NODE-488-length-56893-cov-15.656797_pt1 | contig 56893 bp, 43 predicted proteins | sample MGYA00242466_ERZ724013 | MGnify/ENA metagenome assembly ERZ724013 | reverse complement strand
TTATCGGAGATATTGTGAACGATTACTTAAACGGGGATATTTCAAAGGAAAAGTTTATACGTCAGCTCACAGCGGCAACGGAAATTTATTTGACTGAGTAGGAATAAATTATGAGAAAATCTAAATTAACAAGAAAACAAAAAGAACATATAGCAGCATACCTGTTTATATTACCGTCTTTTTTAGGCATAGCGGTGTTCTATATTGTGCCGTACATAATTTGTTTTACAAAAAGCCTGTATGTCGGCGATACTTTTGTGGGCATAGAAAATTACATACAGCTTTTTCAAAATAACACATTTTTGCTTGCACTTAAAAACACGGGTATATTTACAGTTACGGCGATACCGTTGTTAATGGTGATTTCGTTTTTGATAGCGTTGTTTCTTAATTCTTTTAATAAAATATCTTCCTTTTTCAGAAGTGCATTGCTTATTCCTGTTGTAGTCCCGATTGCATCTCTGATTTGCGTGTGGCAATTAGTTTTTGATGATTACGGTGCAATCAACGGATTACTTAATTCACTTGGATTTAATACTGTTGAATTTTTCAATTCGGAATGGTCTATGGTGATGATCGTTTTTATTTATGTGTGGAAGTACTGCGGATTTTGTGTGATTCTTTTTACGGCAGGCATTGCCAATGTTTCACAATCTCTCTACGAAAGCGCAAGGCTTGACGGTGCAAAATCACGTCAGCTTGTAACTAAAATTACTATACCTATGATTGCGCCAACTACATTTTTTGTTTTTCTGATGGAGCTTATTTATTCATTTAAAATTTTCCGTGAGGTATTTGCTTTGTTTGGTGATTATCCAAACACCAATGTGTATTTTTTGCAGAATTTCATCAACAACAATTATTACAATCTTAACTATCCAAGATTGTCGGCGGCATCAATTGTCTTATCGCTGTTTATAATTATAGTGCTGTTTATTTTCTTCTGCTTTGAAAGGAAACACAGCTATTCTTGAGAGGTTTGTTATGAAAGATACGGTTATGAAAATACTAAAATATATTTTGCTGATTGCTGTAACTGTGCTGTTTTTGTTTCCTGTCATTTATATGCTTGCTTGTTCATTTATGACAGGTTCACAGGTAAGCGAGATGCTCAATTTTTCTGACGGAAAATATAAAGAACTCAATATGATTCCGAATATGGCAACTTTGGAGCAGTTTTATCAGACTCTTTTCAGAAAACCCGAATATTTGTTGAAGTTCTGGAATTCGGTTATTTGTACTTTTCCGACAGTAATCGGTCAGGTTGCAGTATCATCATCGGCGGCTTTTGCTTTTGCAAAATTGAAATTCCCGTTCAGGGACAAGCTGTTTTTCATATACATAATTTTGCTCATTCTGCCGTTGCAGGTAACACTTGTTCCTGATTATATGATTCTTGAAAATATGAATTTGCTGAATAATTTTCTTGCGGTAATTTTACCCGGAACTTTTTCTGCATTCGGAATTTGTCTTTTGAGGCAAAGTATAAAATACATTCCCGATTCCGCAATTGAGGCGGCAAGAGTTGACGGTGCGTCATATTTGAAGATATTTACTAATATTATTCTTCCGCAGATTAAGGGCGGACTCATAACACTTGCGTTGCTCTGCTTTATTGATAATTGGAATGTAGTTGAACAACCGCTGATTTATTTTGATAATGAGGGTATGTATCCGCTTTCCGTAACGCTTACTGATGTCGGAAGTTCGGATTACGGCATAATATTTGCCTGCGGAGTTATATTTATGATTCCTGCATTGCTTATTTATCTTTACGGACACAGGGATATTGATTCGCCGTTTGTCGGAACTGATAAGGGATAGGAGAGAGGCTTTTATGAAAAAAGATAAGCTAAAGAGCGTAGTGTTGAAATTTTCAATTGTATTTTTTATTGTGATTGCATTACTTACATATTTTTCAAAAACAATCAATAATATGCTTCTTCCAAAGGTCAAAGTGGTTTCGGTTCAAACAGGTGTAATTGACGATACCGCAGGTTCAAATGATATGAAAACACATTATCTTTTGCCTGTTTCATCGGTGGATGGGGCAGGCAATACGGGAATAGTATTTGTTATAAATAAAACCGAAAACGGTGATGCAACAGTTGAAGAGGTTTCGGTGGATATATGTAACAGTGACGAGCTGTATTGCGAGGTGACATCGGACTCACTTTTTGGCGACAGTCAAGTTGTATATAAAACAACCAAGAGTATAGAAAACGGTTCAAGTGTTTATATTGAGGAGGAAACAGTGTGAGCAAAAGAAAAATTGTTTCGTTTCTGTTACTGCTGTTGCTGACTGTGGGCGTTTTTATTGCGAATATTATAATTATTGAAAATGCAAAAGGGCAATTACCTGATGTTACTCAATTAACTTATGATAAAAATTCCGAAACTGCTCCAAAAACGGTTTCTGAACTTGAAAAGCTGTTTGAACGGATTACTGACAAAGGCATAGCTTTTTGTTCCGAGGGTAAAGAAACAAAAGTTAAGGAAGAAACCGTAACTACGGTACTTGTGAATGAAAACTGGTTTTCGGATTATAAGACCGAAATTAACGGCGAAAATATTTCGTCCCAAAACATAGATAACAGAGATAAGGTTGCAATAATTGGAAGTTCTCTTGCTCTCAAACTGTTTTTTACAACAGATGCAGTCGGTAAAAAGATTTGCATTGACGGAAATCAATATACAATTTGCGGTGTGATATGCGAAAACGAAAGTTTAATAAATAAGTTTTCTGCTGATGACAAACAGAGAGTGTATGTTCCATATACAACATCCGAAAATTATGGTGACAGAACGGTTGATATGATTGTTTACGATAACTCGGTATATACGGGAGCAATTGTTGAGCAAATGGATTTGCCGCAGTATTATTCGGTTAATCTAAATGAGAAAAATCAAACGCTCTCGTCATTTGAACATATTTTATACCTTGCAATATTTATCGGATTTAGCATTATTTCATTGAAGTTGTGGTATAGGTTCAGTAGAAAATTTTTTGAGGAGATAAAAGAAAATCTCAAATTAAACTACTTTCTAAAATCGCTAAAAAATATTCCGCTAAAATATGTTGCACTTGTGCTTGTTTTTGCAGGAATACCTGCCGTGCTTTTGATTGTGTTTAATATTTGTGATTTCAGCATTTTTATCCCCTCAAAATATATACCGAATGATAACATTTTCGACATTTCAAATTACCTGAATGTGCTTGTCGATAATGCACAAACACTAAACTCACAAAGCCTAACAGGAAATCAAATGCTTGTAAATCTGTTCTCAAGAACATTTACAACGTCACTGTGGCTGACAATAATATTTTTGATTAGCTGGAATTTTGTTATATGTTACTTTTTGTTAGACTATAGAATTAAAACTAAAAAATAAAGTGAATTTAAAATTATAGTATTGGAGAATATAAGTATGATTAACCGAATAAATAAGATAAAAAGTAAAAATCCTAAACTAAGGAAAATTTTTAAAATGAAAAAATTATTAAGTGCGTTACTAATTGCTTTATTGTTGCCGACTATGATGTTGATGTCTGCATGTAATGATGCAAGCAAAACTTCAGATGATAAATTATCATTTGACTACACAACAAATTTTCAATATTATTACAGTAACTTGAACGGAATAAATTTTCCTGTGACAAAATCAGAAAAAGGGTACTATGTGTTTTTGCCTAATAATTACCTTTACTATATTGACCGTAAATCACAGGCGGCAACACCGCTATGTAACAAGCCTAATTGTTCGCATAACAGTGTTGATTGTAATGCATACTTTAATTTATTTGTAAATGCATCAGGAGAATCAGCTAATGTTGTGCAATATTATGACGGTAATTTATATATTGTTGTAAAAGATGAAGATGCTATGGGTAATTTTCTCGGAAATATATTGTACAAAGTTACACCCGATGGATCAACAAGGGAAAAACTGATTGAATTTAAAGACGGCATTTCGCATTGGTTGATTCATAAAGGTTATTTTTATTTCTCACAGGATAAGTTTGCCGATGATATTGATTCGTCCTCAGTTTATGACAGCTTTTCGATAAAAAGATATAAAATAAATAACATTAAATCTAAGCCGGAGGAAATCTTTAACAGCAAAAATTACAGTGATAATCTTAGAGGTACTTTCCAATTTACCGCATATGATGACTATATTTATGTGCCGGTTCTTCCTATTTCAGAAGATGAAATTAAAAAGCAGGAAGAAAGCGGAAAGGTAACAGTTTCTACGTATCAGGAATTTTATTTGATTAATATCAATACGATAAAAATAAACCAAATTAGAAATGATGAAGGTGATGTTTGCTCGCCGTTTTTCTATAATGGACAGCTAACATATCTCATTGATAATTCGGATACTAACGGTAAGTTTAAATATTTTACAAGTGAACTCGACGGAAGCAATCCCAAACTTTTAACGGAAATGAATTACGGCGATAATTTGTTTGCAAATGAATCACAGCTGTATTTACAGAACTTTAGTGAAGATACAGATGAAAACGCAGCAACTGAAAGTGACGGAGATAATGTTAAGTCTCTTGACGCTTCATTTAATGAAAAAAGTTCGTTTTTAATACCTTTTGAATGTTCAGTGTTAAACATTCCCCAGGATTCAGATTGCTTCATATTTGTTAAACAGGTGGATAATATGAATTGCGAGATTTATTTTGTTGATAAGTCAAAAACAGAATCTTTGTCAGGACAAACAGTGGAATATAAAACATTATTAAGTTCAGTGAATGTCGAGGGTGAAAATAATAACGCATTAAGCCAAGTAGATGAGAATGAAAAAATTGATACTAATGATAATGAATTGAAAAATATTTTTGAAAATACACAAAATAAGTTGTATAAGATTTCAACATCATATGACAAAACGCTTTCTGATGAAGTCAATAGCGGCTTTTCAGTAACTTTATCTTGGGCGGGTGACGGAGGTAATTATACTGCAAATTTTCAAATATTGAAATTTAAAACCGCAGCTAATGCCGAAAAATTTGTTAAAGAAAATCCTCTTTCTTTTGTAAATGGTCAATATGTAGCTTTTGTATCTGTTGATAAAATTCCCGTAGAAATTAAAGATATGTTAGTTTCTATTATAAGAAATGAACCTATTTCGCCAATTAACAGCACTGATTTTGGCGGAGAAATCTACTCATTTAATTAAGGTTGTAACAATATGAAATTGATTATGTTTGAGATTTACAAACTGTTCAGCAAAAAACTGCTTTTAATATGCCTTGTTTTGTTTTTTACTGCAAATTCAATATTCTTGGTTTACACTCAATCAAATAATCTTGAAGTAAAAACAGTACATACTAATTTATCTGATTATGAGAATATAATATCTAAATATTCAGATTATGTGCCGACTGAAGCACAACGACAACTTGAAAGCGAATTAAAAACAGTTGAAATCGCTCTTCAATTTGACAGAACGGCAGATAACAGCAACGGCGATGATCTAAAAAATCTTGGGCGAATTACTGAACAATATAAGGCGGAGAACCCGGAGGAATACAAAAAGGCGCGGGCGTTACATTATACAAAACAAGAGCTTCTTGATAAACAAACCTATCTTTCAAATTTGGTAAATCAATGCAAGTCTTTATTTGATTATAGCTCTTTTATAGGCGATATGGATGAGCGCGCGCAGATGCAGACAAAGTTCTCGGTTTTTGCGGAAGAAGGCTCGTTTTCATACAACAACATATTAAAAACCGCCGAGGATTTTAAAGATGTTAATAATACAAATCTTAAAATCGGAAACAATTTTGCCGTAGAAAATTCAACAACATTTGTTCTGACAGATTTGCTCGTATTTGCGCTTGTATTTTTAATGTGCATCTATATTTTTACATTGGAAAGGGACAAGGAATTATACGGGCTTATCAGAACCGCAAAATACGGACGTATGCCGCTTATTATTTCAAAATTATTCGTCCTTATCTTTTTTACGATTTTAATATGCGCAGTATATTATTCTTCAAATATTGCACTCTGCGGATTGTACAGCGGCTTCGGCAATATGACAAGGAATATTCAGTCCTGCGAGCTTTTTATGAATTGTAATTTAAATCTGCAAATTTGGCAATATCTTGTTTTGTGGGGTTTATCAAAAATAATCACGATGTGCGTGCTTGCCCTTTTTATCGCGTTTATATTTGTTTTAGTAAAAAATACGGGAATGGTTTTTGCCGTTACCGCATTTTGGGTTTTCATTGAAGGAGTTCTTTATCTTGCAATAGGAAGCAACTCTCCCCTAAATCAGCTTAAGTATATAAACTTTTTATACTTTTTAAGCGGAAATAATATTTTCGGAAATTATCTTAATATCAATATTTTTTCACATACTGTAAATATTACCCTGATTTACGTTATAGCTATGATATTGATCGCTATTGCTTCCGTAACGGTAATTTGCATGTCTTTTGTAAAATCCGCGCAAATAACGACAAACAATATATTTACGCCAATTCTTGAAAAATTCAGACGAAGGTTTTATAAAATTCAAGGCAGCGTTTCAATATTCAAAGGCGAATGTTTTAAGCACTACAAAGGCTCAATGGCAATAATAGCGATTATTCTGCTTGTTTTTGTCGCCTACGGTAATGCTACTGATGATATTTCGGTTGTATACAGTTCGGCTCAGGAAAGTGCATACAGCGCGTATATTGATAAGCTTGAGGGCGAGCTTACGCAGGAAAAAGAAGATTATTTGCGGCGACAGCAGGATTATTTTGACGGACTGAATGAAGAGCTTAACACCATTTCAACTGATATGTCCTTATCGGCTGAAGAAAAAGAAATAAGGATAACGGCTATAGATTCGATTTTGAAAACCAAGGGCGCCGCCTTTGAGGAGATTTCAAATCAAGCCTCGTACATAAAAGAGGTCGGAGAGCGTTATCATATTACTCCCATATTCATTAACTATATTGTTTATAAAAGACTTGCCCAAAATCCGTCAAGAGAATGGCAGTATTTTACCTTGCTTATGGCAGTAATAATATTTATATCGTCCGATATATTTGCATATGAGCATAAAAAGCATATGATTGATCTAATTCGCTGCACAAAAAAGGGCAAGCTGAGGCTTGTACTTTCAAAAGTAATGACACTTTCGCTTACCACGCTTATATCATATACTTTAATTTATTTGCCTTATTATATAAATTTTATAAAAACCTTCGGAACAGAGTCGTTAAACACTCCTGTTGTATTTATGCAGGACTTTGCAAATATTGGCAGTACAATTTCCGTAAACAGTATGATTTTTATTACGGCGGCAGTGCATATAGCGGAGGCTGTCTCGGTTATGACGGCGGTTGCTATGCTTTCTCAAGTATTAAAGAATAATATATTGTCTATGATTGTCGGGGCGGTGATAGTATTATTTCCGTGCCTGTTATGTATGAATTTGACCGATATAAGATTATACACAAGCTTTCAAAAAGGCAGTTGGATGTGGCTTGTCCCGAGTTTGATAGTATTATGCGTATTCCTGCTGATGATTTGTTTAACTATAATTGCATTTAACTTTTCTAATATTGAATTTAAAGCTATGAGAAGGTGTAAAAATGAGGCTTGAAATAAAAAATTTATGTAAAACATATAAAAAAGGTGTAGTTAAGGCACTTGATGATTTCAGTGTTACCTTAACGCCGGGCGTTTATGGCTTGCTCGGACCAAACGGCGCAGGCAAAAGCACCCTTATGAATATCATCACCGACAACCTGAACGCCGACAGCGGAGAAGTTCTCTATGACGGCGAGGAAATTAAAAAACTCGGCAAAGACTACAGAACAGTTCTCGGCTACATGCCACAGCAACAGGGCTTGTACGATGACTTTACGCTCAACCGATTTTTGTGGTATATGGCGGCTTTAAAAGGTCTGAAAAAGAAAGAGGCAAAACAAAAAATTGCCTCGCTTCTTGAAACCGTCAATCTTAAAGAGTCGGCACATAAAAAATTGGGCTCATTCTCCGGTGGTATGAAGCAGAGAGCCTTAATTGCACAAGCCCTTTTAAATGATCCCGAAATCTTAATTCTCGACGAGCCGACAGCAGGGCTTGACCCGAAAGAGAGGATAAGAATCCGCAACTTTATAAGCGAAATTGCGGAGGATAAAATAGTATTGATTTCAACCCACGTTGTGTCGGACATTGAGTTTATTGCAAAGGAGATTATATTACTCAAAAGCGGTCAGCTTGTGTCGCATGATACCTGTACCAACCTTACAAAAGAAATTGAAAATAAGGTATTTGAAGTCGAAATTAATAAGGAAGAACTTAAATATTTTCAAGATAATTACCGTGTGTCAAATCTCTATCATAACGACGAAAAAATCATTGTAAGATTAGTCACAGATAATCCCCCTGAAAATCATAAACTGTCCTCACAATCCCCAACCCTAGAAGATTTGTATCTCTATATTTTTGAACAAGGAATGTGATATTAAAATTATTACCGACAAGTAATGGTGTTCTATGCTAATATTTGTCGGTATTTTTATGCCCTCTTTACATGAAATTGTAAGGATAAAACGGAATAAAGATACAAAATAATCAGTTAACGCATAAAATAGCAATAAAATAGTTTGACTAATATATAATATTGTGTTAAAATTACGCGAGGAAGTTTGGTATGTTCAGTGGTAGCTTCTTTAGTAACAACTTCCTTATCGACATATTGGAGTAATAAATGGAGTAGTGAAAATGAAAGAAAGTGGTGTGGTGTGTAAAAAAAAGAAAGTATATCTACTTTCTCTTTTGCTTTTTTTGATTTCTTATTTGATTACAGTTGTTAATATGGTTGTTAATATTATTACTGGTGGCTTTCATTTATACATTTTTAGTATTTTGAGCTTTATGTTACCATGCTATAAATCTATTAAAACAACAGATGTGTTTGGCATTGTTTTAACAATATTGTTACTCTTGATTAGTTTTTTGCTCATATTTTTTACTGTAAAATATGATGTGTTAAAATATGACCAAAGCAAAAGACCGTTGTGTTATACGAGCTTAATCTTGTGGTATTGTATAACTCAAATATTGTCTTTGTGGATACTGGCTGATTCGCATTTGCAAAATTATATTTATTTGTCTGTCGCCGAATTTTATGAAAGTGAAGAGTTACAGTACATATACTCAATAGTTATTTTTGCAATATATCAAATCATTATAGGCTTAAAGCGAATGTATGATTCTAGAGAAGCATATGACGCAACCAATATTTCAATCGTTCCACCTTTTGAAAAGTATTTTACTGAAAAAACTATTTTTTGTTACACCGTTCCTAATTATATATTTTCCTGTATAGGAGTCTTATCAATTATATATATTAGGTATGTTTTTATCGACAGTTATGCAATTAGCTTTTGGATTTTTATTTTCTGTGTGCTTTTTAGTTTATGCCTTCTGCTTGCAACTTTAATAAAATATCGCCAGATTGTAAAATATAGAGGTGTCGAAATAATTGTAAGAAAGAATTTTAAAATATCTATTTTTCTGCAATTGAAATTAGTTTTTTTGATATTTTGCACATATTGTATAACGTTGTTGTTCGCTTGATTTTTGATATTGGGTAGAACATTTGCTGAAAGGAGGCTCGAAAGAGCCTCCTTTGACCCAAAAAAAGCAACCGGTGGCTAACCTTCCTAAAAAACAAACACAATGTAGATCTTGTGGCAGACCAATAGGCAAGAAATATGCATGGCAATGTAAAAATCCTACATACTATTAATTTTATTTAATTTAATGTGAGGTTTATGGTTTAATGATTTTTAATATTTTTGGAGGCTTAGTTAAAAGTCTGGGTGTTTACAGACATAGTCCTCTGCTTTTAGCTGTATTTTTAATAATTCAACTTATCTGTATTATTGTTTCATGTATATTTGACAATATGTATTTTAAGTCTGTCATTTCTGAAACTTCTTTCACAAATAAGAGGTATAACAGAGTTAAACATTTTGTGTATGATACGATTGTTAATCTGTCAAACAGTATGTTTGTTATTATGGTTGATGAAAAAACTAATATAGTTTCTCCTGCACTTTACACAAAGAAAAGCAATAAAATTTCTATGATAAACAGAAATGCTGAATATACTGTATTTGAGCATATTGATTTTTCTGAGAGTCATTGCCCAAACGAATACAAATTTATCAGAGCTTGTAAATTGCGGGATAAAAAGACAGGTGAGCAGGTTCTTTTTGTAGCAGTGCCAAATCGTGAAACTGATATTCTTGCGTATTCCGATTCTTTACATAAAGCTGACAAAACCGTAACTTTCGGTAAATTTAGAATATTCTGTTTTGTCGAATCTGAAAATAATTCCTATACGGGTTTGCTTGTTGATTCGGAAAAAATCCATCTTGAAAAAACAAAGAGAAAAGGTATGTACTTTATAGGTTTGGATGAAGTTTCAAAAACAAATCAAAAGTCAAAAAAAGTAATATAATTTGTTAAAAACTATCTTAAGTTACATTCAGACAAAGTATCAGTCGGAATAGGGTAGAACATTTGCGGTAAGGAGGCTCGAAAGAGCCTCCTTCTTAATGCTTGAATAGAATACAAGCAAAATTCAAAACATAATATAAGACAGACTGTTTTGAATGATGAAAAGGTTCGGTTGAGAATGCATAAAATAGCGATAAAATAGTTTGACTAATATATAATATTGTGTTAAAATTATGCGAAAAGGAGGGTGACAGCTCTATGGAGCAATATATGCCGATAGTGTGGATAGGCTTTGCAATATTTATGTTGCTTTGCGAAGGCTTTACAACACAGCTTGTATCAATATGGTTCGTTCTCGGCTCGGTTTGTGCCGCAGTAACTACAATATTTACAAGCGACATAACAATCCAGTCGGCGGTGTTCCTTGTTGTGTCACTTGTTTCGCTTATCGTGACACGACCGCTTGTAAAACGCTTTAAAAGGCGTAACAAAACAACGGGAACAAACGCAGACCGCCACAACAGGTGCAGTTGCATATGCAATTCATAAACATAAAAAGAAGTAGTTATGTCCTTAGGCAAAATATTTGTAAATCATAATCACCTCTATATATAATATGTATAGCGTGATGTATGTTAAACTCCTCTATGTATTGACATATAAAAACAAATAGATTATTCTGTTTACAGAGACAGTATCAGACTTGAAAAAACAAAAAAGAAAAGGTATGTACTTTATAGGTTTGGATGAAGTTGCAAAAACAAATCAAAAGTCTAAAAAGTAATATAATTTGTTGAAAAACTATCTTAAGATATATTCCGACAAAATATCAGTCAGAATGGGGCAGAACATTTGCGGTAAGGAGGCTCGAAAGGGCCTCTTTAGAATACAAGCAAAATTTAAAACATAATGGAGTAAATAAAATGATACCTTCTTATAAATCTAAAAAACCAAGTGTATATCAGAAAATTGAATATAATCAATAACAATTACTTATTTAATATTTTTAACATCTGAGCCATTGGGCTCTTTTTTTATGCCTAAAATTTGGCGGCAGGGTAGTTGCAACAGGTAATATATACAAATACAAGCATTTCTTATTGTCGGAATTTACAAAAATAAAATAACTCATAAAAATATATTTACAACTTTGCACGATGTGATATATAATAACAATAGCATACAAAATGTAGGAAGATAGCGGTTAAAAACAGTGAACAATTACCAAATGAGTTATAAGTGAAAGGAGGATAGATTAAAGTTTAAAAAGAAAGCATAGGGGAAATTTTTATTAAACTTATCAACAAATCAAAAAACAGGAGGCTAGAGTATGAACGGAAAAATAAAGAAAATGTTATCGGCAGTTTCAATAACATTGTGTGCAACGGTTGGGTTATCGTTGCCTGTTGATGTTGTAGCGGCGACACTGCCAAAGACGGAAACTCAATATTCATCATTCGACAATATTGTCGGAGAAAATCCCGAAGTGAGCAAAATTGTCAAAGAGCTAACAGGCGAAAGAACGGAAAATTCAAAAGAATTTTTGCTTGAAGACGGAACAAAGATGATTGCTCAGTACAACGAACCTGTCCACTACAAAGACAGTAAGGGCAAATGGGTTGAATATAACAATACTTTATCTGAGGATAAGACTGCATCTCCAGACGAAGCGGGCGATTCTTCATACACAAACAAAAGCAGTGATATTTCGGTCAATCTTTCAAATAAAGCAAAGTCAAAAAATATGATTTCACTGCAATCAAACGGATGTAAAATCAGCTGGGGCTACGATAATGCAGGCAAGAGCAAGGCTGATGTAAAGAAAAATAACGAAAAAACAAGCGGTAATGATAAATTTACTACGCTTAAAAATATAGCAACAGAAACTTTGTATAAGGATGTTTTCAGCGATGTTGACTTGCAGTATTTTGTTACTACAACCGGCATTAAAGAAAACATAATTCTCAAAAGTGCAAAGGCTCAAAATGAATTTACATTGAATTATAAAATTCCGAACCTTACAGCAAAGCAGAAGGGTGATAAAACAATCACGCTTTCAAATAAGGACGGAAAGGAAATATATACAATTTCAGCACCGTATATGTACGATGCAAAGGGCAGTACAAGCACTCAGATGAAGATTGAGATTGTAAAGCAAAAAGGCTCAAATCTTCAGGTCAAGCTGACCGCCGACTACGCTTTCATTCATACAATTGGCAGAGCATTTCCTATTACGATTGATCCTGAGATAACAACCAAAACGGGTTCACAGCTTTACTATGGCGAGGCAAGCTCAAGCGGAAGAATAATCAATCACGGTCCATACTATCTTTCAAAAGACAATATGATGATTGGAAGAGCAATTAAGCTGTATGCTCTTGGTAACGGTGAAGAAATCATCAGTGCGAAGTATAAGTTTGAGGTATCAAACAATGATGCTTTGTTTAACAGTAAAGATGATTCGCCTATAATTATCAATGCACATAAGCTGAATACATATAATTCAACAAACTGTACTTATGATTCAAAGGTTCTTGACTATGACTCATTAACATATGAGGATAACCGATATATCACATTTGACCTTACTAAACAGTATAAAGAGTGGTACGCAAATTCTGATACATCGGCAAACGGATTTGTGCTTGAAGCGTTTGATTCGATAGGTTCAAAACAAGTTAATATTTATGAAGGTTCTTCTTCATCTGTAACACCTGCCTTAACGCTCATCTACAAAGATTTTACAGGCACGGAGAGTAATCTTTCATACCACACAATCAATGTCGGCACTAACGCACAGGCGGCTGTATCGGATTACCTCGGCAACCTTGTAATAAACCAAACTTTGTATGAGGGAACAGGCTCAAGAATGCCATTGAGCATTACTGCAACATACAACAGCGTTAACAAGGACACAGCATTTGAAAACGGTTCTGCAAGCGGTTACGGTTGGCAGTTCTCGTTTAACCAGTATGTAAGAGAAGTGACTGACAAAAACCTTACCAAAGCAGGCTACAACTATATCTATACCGATGCTGACGGTACAGACCATTACCTTAAACTTGTTGAGGGAGAAACCGCAAAATGGGAAGATGAGGACGGCTTAGGCATTACGCTTACCAAAGACGAAAATAATATCTTCATTGATAACGGTTCAACAACACAAACTTACGAATCAATCGCAGATGACGGAAAACTTCTCTCTGAAAAAGACGAACACAACAATACTATCACATACACCTACACCGACGGTGACTTAACCAAAATCACAGACGGTTCGGGCAGAGTAACTGAGGTAACATATAGCACAAATTCAAGTGGTAGTAAGAGAGTTTCAAAAATTAAAAGACCTGACGGTAACAGCATAACATTTTCTTACACTTCTTCTGAATATGATAAGATTAATTATATGTATTTGCCGGGTGGATATGTAACCAGATTTTATTATGATTCATCAAATATGCTTACAAGTGTAGAACAGGGTGGATTTGATAACGGAAACTATCAGAAAAATAAATCGGTATCATTTAATTTTACAGGCAATAAAGTTACTAAAATAACCGAGTATGGCAGTGACGGTTCTGAGGGTAACTGTTTGTCAATAACATACGGAAATGATAATACTACTACATATACCGATAAGCGGGGAAGAAGTGTAAAATATACTTTTGATAACTCGGGAAATAAAATTTCAACATTAAATGCTAACGGGTATCTTGAAAGCAAAGATTCAAGCGGATTATCAATTTCTACAGGAGCGGAATCGTTTACCAAAAATTACATTATTCAGTCTTCTGAACAAACTGAATTGGGAAGTGGAAAATACTTTTATCAGTCTAACGGCACTAAAGGTTCTTTAACAAGTTCAGGAGGTAAAACAAGTATTGATAAATCAAAATCTGATAACTCATCAGCACAAAATCAGTATTTAGGTACCTCTTCGTTAAAAATTGAAAATCCTAAATCTTCAAGTAATTCTGCGTTTTTCACCGGAATATCTCATAAGTTTAGCGGAAGTGATTTTGCAGGTAAAGAAATGACTTTTTCTGCATATGTAAAAACTAAAGATGTGACAGAAATTTACGGTACAGGTGCTGTGGGGGCTTCCTTAAAAATTAAGTGTTTGGACTCTTCAGGCAAGACATTAACGGAAAAGAACAGCATAGGTATAACAGAAACTCAGGATTGGCAAAGATTAAGTATAAGTGCTGATGTTCCTGAAAACACAGCAACTCTTACAGTATGTTGTATGATTCGTTATGCCTCAGGAACTGCGTGGTTTGATTGTTTACAATTGGAAGATGGCGGTTGTGCAAATGATTACAATGCTCTTCTTAACGGTGATTTTTCAAGCAATGATTATTGGTATAATCAGGAGAATAAACCCATTTCAGCAGAAAACGGCACAGTAACACTCGGGGGTGTGTCAGGTTTTTATAATGACAATATAACTGCAACAGAGAATGCGACAAGCACTGAAAATAAAAAAGAAGAGCTTCCGACTTCAGTGAAAACAGAGATAAAAGATGTTCCTAATTCATACATTTACAAGTATGATGATTACGGAAATGTCACCAATGAGTTTCACGGCACGGTCACTAAAAAAATCAAAAAATATTATCTGAATGAAACAGCAACAGGTAATTCTTCAAGTGATAACACTTCTACAACAGAAAGTATTAAGGATACTAATACAAATATTGACAGCGAGCAAACTGTATTGTATAATAAATATATAAAACAGAATGTAAAAATCAACAGAGCAGGTGTAGCGTTTTGTTTGTCAGGTAAAGCTAAAGCAAATTCCGCCCCTTTAACAAACAGTAGCAGAACTTTTGGTGTAGCTTTCAATATTTACTATACAAATTCTCAAGTTCCTGAAACACATTATCAGCAGTTTAATCCTGATACAACATCAGAACAGAGTATTTGTTTGACTGTATCACCTAACGATAGTGAAACAAAAATTGATTATGTTTCATTTGCTTTTGTCTATGGTAATAATGTAAACAGTATGTCAATTTACGATGCTACATTGAATTACACTATCATTCCTCAGCTTGATCCTTTACAGCCTTCTACTAAAAACGATAGTTCTACAATTGATGAAAATTATGACGGCTATATTTATTGTGAGGCAATTCAGGAAGATAAAAACACGAATAAGACATATGCCGAGAATAGTATAAAATATGATTCTACAGGTAATTATGTTCTTTCAAAAACTAATCGTGCAGGTTTTATGCAGTCTTATAAAAGAGATGCTAATGGTAATATTACTTCATTCACTGACGGTGAAGAAAATGTAAAAACTTTCGGGTATGATGTCAATGGTAAATTACTCAGCACCAAAAGTGAAGATGTAAGCAATGAGTATGCATATAACACATACGGCAATATTTCTTCAATAACACATAACGGCTTTGCCTATGAATTTAATTACGATGTGTTTAATCAACTTGTTTCTACCAAAATCGGTAATGTTAAAGTGATAAATAACACCTATGATGATTTTGGTAATATTACTGAAACTGCTTACAGTAATGGTGATTACATTAAATATTCATATGACTTATATGGTAATATAACACAGATTGAGGGAGAAAACGGAACACTGGCGTCAATCGTATATAACAAAAAGGGTCTTGTGTCAAAGGTTGTTGATTATCAGAACGATACTACTGATTATTATTACTATGATTTAAACGGTAGTATTGAAAAGAAGTATTCACAATCTAAATTTGGAGATTTGTCATATTATGTTACAACGAATTCTGACGGTGAAATAGTTGAAAAAACATCTGTAAACGGATATCAAAGAACAATTGTCCGTGGCTCATCAAATGGCGAATCATATGTAGAAAATAACGGAATTACGGTTACTAAAACTACCGATGACTTCGACAGAGTAAAGAAAGTTAAAACTGCACGAAATTCGTACAGCGTTAATTTTACAACAGATTATGAGTATGCTAATGTCAAAAATTCAAAAAATGCAACAACTAACCTTGTCGGTACAATGACGCAAAAGCGTAATAATATTGTCTTGGCAAAGTATAGCTATACCTACGACAATAACGGAAATATTACAACGGTCAGCTTAGATAGTAAGGTTGTTGCAAGATATTCTTATGATGAATTAGGACGCTTGGTTTGGGCTGCTGATTCGAATACCGGTTTATACACTCAATATGAATATGATAATGCAGGAAATATAACTGACATAAAAGAATACAGTCTGTCAACTTCCAGCTGGTCACCGATTTCTTTGAAAAAGGAAAAAACTTATAGTTATAGGAAAAATGGTTGGAAAGACCAGATGAATAAATTTAACGGTTATAATATATCATATGATAAAAACGGAAATCCATTAGTATATCGTGACGGAATGAGCTTTTCGTGGGAGAACGGAAGAAACTTAAAGACTGTTAGGATGCAAAATGACAGCTTTATCAATATGAAATATGATATTAACGGTATGAGAACCTTGAAAAGTTCAGAAAGCAGAGATGTCAGGTATTTCTATGACAGCAAGTCTGTAATGACCGGACTAAGCTACGAGGACAATGCTGTTTATTTTTACTACGATACAGACGGTACTCCGACTGCAATGTCTTTTGATGATACTATGTATTATTACATAAAGAACTTGCAGGGAGATATCGTGAAAATAGTAAATCAGGACGGCAATACAGTTGTAACATATACATATGACGCTTTCGGTAAAATCACAAAACAGACAGACACAACAACCTATGGAATAGCAAAATTAAATCCGTTCCGTTATCGTGGTTATGTTTATGATGATGAAACAGGCTTATATTATCTCCAAAGCCGTTACTACGATCCTGTTACAGGCAGATTTATTAACGCAGATGTCTATTGTGATACTAATACCGACATTTTCGGAACAAATATGTTCAACTATTGCAACAATGATCCAATAAACCAAGTTGACCCCAAGGGTACGGATGCTATATGGCTACAAAATTTTGACGCTGTATCGTATGCTGGTCATACTTCAATTATGGTACAGGATGCTCTAAATACTTGGTGGTATTTTTATTGGGGTGATACTGATGCTATATTTAGACCTTGCGGAAATGATGCTTTTTCATTGGAAATGCTAAATTCGTATTTATATGGATTTGATCCCAGACCACACCATAATTATTATGTTAAAGCGTATGATATTGGAGGTGTGTATGACGCTTCTATATATATGTATGGTGATTTTTGTGCTTCTTTCACGTATATTCTGGATAGATTTGTTAACTTAGCTGTTAGAAAAAATGAAAAAGTTGAATATGATACATTTTATGAAAACGGAAAGAAAACATATGCGATACACTTTCATGGTAATGATAACTATTTCTTGATATTTAAAAGTTGTGTTTCTATGAGTTTATATGCTTTGTTGAGGGGCAAATACTCAAGTTATTATTACGGGAATCATGTGTCATATATTTATTTTTGTTTGAATCGTTCACTAACAGATCCAATACCAAACTTAGTATTTTTGAGTATAAAGGGTTTATTCGATGGAAATGTAAATTATCTGTATGGAGATGATTGATGATGAAAAAATCAGTAATAGCACTTTGCTTTTTATTTTTTATAATTGTAATATTATTATTTTTGATTTTTCAAAATCAAGCAATATTGCCAATTGATCGTGATGATTCTTTTTATTTTTCAGATTGCGGATATATGTATTATAACAATGGCTTTTTATTTCCTTATAATGATAATAAGTATGATGGCAAAGAAATTACCAATCTAAAAAATAGTTATATAGATGGTCAGAACTATAAACTATATATCACCAATAAGGAACTTTACTTTTGCAATGAAGATAATAAAGACAAAAAACTTTTGGGGAGTGCAGAAAAGTTCTATATTTCCGATACAGGTGATATTTTAAGCCAAAAGAATGGAAACACCCTGTCAATCTATAATTATTTTGACGACACAGTAAGCGAAATAAAAACGGATTTAAAATATACCATTAATAATTTTGTGAAGAAAGATAATTATATAATTCTTTCTTCCCGATATTATAATACCGAAACCCAAAATACTACATTTAAAGTTGAAAAATATAAGTCTAATAATTACACTCTGATAAGTAGTTATGAATTTGCGTCCTCAGATAATTCGAAAGTATTATTTACTGATTCTGAAATATTCTTAATTGCGCCTCCACAAGGTCATGCTGTTTTTTATAGAATCAATATAGATGACAAAAAATTAGAGAAAATTTTTGAATACGATAATGTTAAATTTGTAACATCAAACGGTTATGGCATTGTTTTTTCATCGGTAACGTATGTTAAATCTCAATTAATAAGACAAGTAGATGAGAATAATAATAATGGAGTGTTTATTTACAATGTAAAAAGCAATACTTTAACTAAGTTATCTGATGATTGTGATATGGAAGATCTAATTTCAACTGATAATTATATATATGCTTATCATAAAAAGTATGTTTTACCAAAAGGATTGGCAAATTCATGGACTATGGGCTATAGTATTAAAGATTATCCCATACTAAATGATTAATCCTATAACCTCAATTCAAGAATACAGTCTGTCAACTTCCAGCTGGTCACCGATTTCTTTGAAAAAGGAAAAAACTTATAGTTATAGGAAAAATGGTTGGAAAGACCAGATGAATAAATTTAACGGTTATAATATATCATATGATAAAAACGGAAATCCATTAGTATATCGTGACGGAATGAGCTTTTCGTGGGAGAACGGAAGAAACTTAAAGACTGTTAGGATGCAAAATGACAGCTTTATCAATATGAAATATGATATTAACGGTATGAGAACCTTGAAAAGTTCAGAAAGCAGAGATGTCAGGTATTTCTATGACAGCAAGTCTGTAATGACCGGACTAAGCTACGAGGACAATGCTGTTTATTTTTACTACGATACAGACGGTACTCCGACTGCAATGTCTTTTGATGATACTATGTATTATTACATAAAGAACTTGCAGGGAGATATCGTGAAAATAGTAAATCAGGACGGCAATACAGTTGTAACATATACATATGACGCTTTCGGTAAAATCACAAAACAGACAGACACAACAACCTATGGAATAGCAAAATTAAATCCGTTCCGTTATCGTGGATATGTTTATGATGATGAAACAGGCTTATATTATCTCCAAAGCCGTTACTACGACCCTGTTACAGGCAGATTTATTAATGCAGATGTTTATTGCGATACTAATACCGACATTTTCGGAACAAATATGTTCACATACTGCAATAACGATCCCATAAATCAAATTGATCCCGAGGGTACGGATGCAAAGTGGGTTCAGTTTAGCGAAGGTGCTGGTGGATGGGGACATACATCATTGCTTTTACAAGATGATTCTAATAATTGGTGGTATTTTTATTGGGGACCTAAACATGCTATTTTACGACCATGCGGTAAAGATGACTTTACTATAGCTGAACTGAACAGTTACTTGACTGGTTTTGATCCGCGTGCAAAACACAATTATTATGTGTACGCTATCAATGTGTTTTCTGATGTTGAAGATATTAATAGAGGTGGTGATTATGCTTTAAAGTTAAACGATGGTTTGGTTACTGGAGGCATTGTTTTTTCAGGGAATTATAGTGGTTCTTATGAGTATGCTGTTAATCTTTTGTGTGACTTATATATTAATTCTGATGCAAATCAATTTTTTAAAGCATTTATGGAAAATAATAAAAAGGTACTAATGTATGATATTGCAACAAAATATATCGAGAGTGTAAATCAATATGTTCCAGATAATATATCTATAATTGGCTATCATTATATAGATATTAATGCTAATGGAAAATGCAATAGTTATGATTTAATTTCATATAATTGTGTTGAAGCATCTATTGACGTACTTACACATAGTGGTGTGAAACATCAAGATGACTCATTAAGGTTGATTTTTGCAGCAATTGCCGTTTCTAACTTGACTGGTCTTATTAAACCAAATAAAGTGTATGAAAAATTAAAAAATATAACACTTTAAATTCTTATATCTTTATATAGCTTTGAAAGTGTTGCCTTATCTATGTGGTGGTGTAGTTATGAATGATCCTTTTGCCCTTTCATTAATATTTGTTGTGCCTTTATTAAGTGTTTATTTAGTTATTAAGCTGATTTTTACTTACATAGCGTTGTCTATTGATAACCATATATTGTTAAAAGTAAATGTAGATGCATTTAAGTATAAGCAAAAACTGACAAAATGTTTTTTATTTGGATTTTCTTCCGATTTACTGTCTTTGATTATTACCATGTTAGTTAGTAATTTTAAAGCTTTAGATTATATTAACATGATGTTTTTTGCGGGTGGAAATGTTGAATATCTTTTGGGGATTGTTATATCGTATTTTTTTACTTTTATTATATTTTTTTATTTTGTTTTTTATAATGATGACATTACCAAAAAATACTCTTTAAAATTATCTGCACTTACTTCGCTAGTTGTATCTGCTTTTTATGTGTGGATTCCTTTATTTTTAGCGTAGGAATCTTCGCGTATCATAATTAAATATTATTGTCGTTTGTTTTAAAAGTAAATATATGAGAAGATATCAACAAGTACAGAGTAGTGTTAAATTCCAGTCGAAACTCCATTATATTTTCCTTTAGGATATTATTATCAGAATATAGAGCTTAAATCAAGAAAAGACAATCAAGCTCCTGAAATTAAGCCATTGGTTTATGATGGATTATCAAATAATTGCGTTCAAGTATCAATGAAAGTTTTGCTTAAAGGTACTTTTTACGAGGATTATATGATATATGAAGACAGAATGAGAGATTTATTAGGCTCAATTGGTGGTAAATGGCCTAATAATGCGTTTGATTTTATTCGTTTTGGATAGGGAGGCGTTTATATGTCAATTCAAAGCTGTATGTATGTATTATTACTTTTTTTATATTGTTTTTGCTTGATTTTATAAGACTTATTATTACAAATTCAATAATTGTTAGGTCACTACATAGTTTACAAAACAAAAAATCTATATTGATGAAATCAAGCTTATTTTCAATCTTAGCTATATTTATAACGGTTATAGTTTGTACGATTTTTTTTACAGTATGGTTTTTTCAGTTAAATAACAATCCTGATATTTTTAGTAGAATTACACTAAGTTTTAGCGTTGGATTTATCAGTAATGTTGCAATCGGAAGTTCAAATGACTTGGATGAGCTTATTATTTTAATTGTTCGATTTGTTGTTACTGCAATATTAATATATTGTTTTCACAAGTTCATAGTGTATAAAAATCTGGAATTGCCAAAAGGCAAAAAAAGGATATTATTGACAGTTTCAACTGTTAGTAACTTGTTGTCATTGCTACTTCTTCCTGTTATGAGAATCGGTTTTGTTGACAATATCGTGGATAATATATTGTTGTCTATTTTATATTAAAATAGAATAGTGAAGTCCGTTTGAACCTCCATATCTCAAAAAATATTCAAGCTAAGAAATTTCATATTATTACTACATATTTGACGGTTCGCTTGAAAGCAAATATGGTACATCATCAGACTACAGCCCCCTATGATAATTTCTTTATTATCATAAGGGGTGATTTTTGTTGTACATTTTTGGCGATTAGCTAAATGAATTTATCTGACAGAAAACGCATAAAATAGCAATAAAATAGTTTGACTAATATATAATATTGTGTTAAAATTATGCGAAAAGGAGGGTGACAGCTCTATGGAGCAATATATGCCGATAGTGTGGATAGGCTTTGCAATATTTATGTTGCTTTGCGAAGGCTTTACAACACAGCTTGTATCAATATGGTTCGTTCTCGGCTCGGTTTGTGCCGCAGTAACTACAATATTTACAAGCGACATAACAATCCAGTCGGCGGTGTTCCTTGTTGTGTCACTTGTTTCGCTTATCGTGACACGACCGCTTGTAAAACGCTTTAAAAGGCGTAACAAAACAACGGGAACAAACGCAGACCGCCACATCGGTCAAGTCGGTTTTATGCTCACAGATTTAACCGATATTGACGAAACAGCACAGGCAAAGGTCGGTGCGGAAATATGGACTGTAAAGTCCGACAAAGCACCGCTTTTAAAAGGAACAAAAATTAAGGTTCTTGCAATCGAGGGCGTAAAGCTCATAGTAGAACCCGTAACAGAATGAGAGGTAAATAATGTTAGGACTTATTATTTTAGGTATCATCCTTTTAATCCTGCTTATAGTAATCGTAAGCAATGTCAAGGTAGTACCGCAGGCACACGCATATGTAATTGAAAGACTCGGAACATATCATGTAACATGGTCAACAGGACTTCATGTAAAAATTCCGTTTATCGACAAAATTTCAAAGAAAGTTTCATTAAAAGAGCAGGTAATCGACTTCCCTCCACAACCCGTGATCACAAGAGATAACGTTACGATGCAGATTGACACGGTTGTGTATTTTGAAATTACCGATCCAAAGCTTTATACTTACGGTGTAGAAAGACCGCTCAGCGCTATTGAAAATCTTACTGCAACAACATTGCGTAATATCATCGGTGATCTTGAGCTTGATAACACACTTACGTCCCGTGATACAATCAACGGTAAAATCAGAGTGATTCTTGACGAGGCAACCGACGCATGGGGCATTAAGGTAATCCGTGTCGAGCTTAAAAACATTCTTCCGCCCCGTGAAATTCAGGATGCGATGGAAAAGCAGATGAAGGCAGAGCGTGAGCGCCGTGCAAGAATTCTTGATGCAGAGGGTGAAAAACGCAGTCAGATTCTTGTTGCAGAGGGTATGAAGGAATCTGCAATTCTTAAAGCCGACGCTGTTAAGGAGCAGAAAATCCGTGAGGCGCAGGGTGAAGCTGAGGCTATTCTCACAGTTCAGAAAGCTAATGCCGACGCACTTAAAATGCTCAATGAGGCTTCTCCTACCGATAGAATTATTCAGCTTAAATCGCTTGAGGCATTCGGTAAAGCCGCTGACGGCAAGGCTACAAAGATTATCATTCCTTCAGATATTCAGGGACTTGCGGGTAGTGTTACCGCAATTAAAGAACTCTGGAAAGATGATGTGCCAAAGGCATAAAGAATGTGAAATTTACGGCAATTTTTCGGGCACAGAATTCTGTGTCCGATTTGTTGCATAAAATTGTGGGGGATAGGAAATGCAATTTTTACTCGACCTGTTGTGGTACTTCGTAATTTTCTCGTTTTTTGGCTGGGTGGCGAGCAGTTTTCGTTCGCTTCTTCTTGAGAAAAAATTCAGTAACAACGGTTTTTTGACATCGCCGTTTTGCCCTATGTACGGATTTTCGGCGGTTATTTGTTATACGGCACTAAAACCGTTTGAAAACAGCAAGCTGATTTTATTCATCGGTTCAACTCTGATATTATCTGCACTTATGGTTGTTGTCGGTGTGCTTGTAGAAAAAACTCTCAAATTCAAGCCATGGGATTTTTCTTCGTCGAAATTCAGCATAGGCAATTATATAACTTTTCCTTATGCACTTTTTCTTGGATTGCTCGGTATGCTGCTTGTCGGATTGATAATCCCGGTGCTTCGCACAGCCGTTGAAGCAATTCCTTTCTGGGTAAGTCTTATTCTTGTTCTTTGCTTCTGCGGAATTATTGTAATTGATTATGTTTTTTCAATGATAACAACAATCCGTCTGCTCAGAAGAATTGCAAAGCTTAAAAATTCTTCCGAGCTTATGGATAAAGGTGCAACAGAGGTTGAAATTCAGGAACTTGAAGAAAACTATAACCGACTTTTTACAGAGAATATTTTAAGAAAAAGACTTGCACACGCTTATCCCGATCTCACTCATATGGCTTATGTAAAGCAAATTAATGCTAAAATTGAGGAGATTAAGCAGGATAATATGAAAGAATATACGCAAACCTTTGAAAGCAAAGATGACAAGCCGTTTGCTTACGGATTCTGTTTTACGAAGCTTTTTTATCTGTTTGTGATCGGTTCTTTCATCGGCACGATTCTCGAAACAATATGGGCGTTCTGCGTTGACGGACATTTTGAAATGCGTGTCGGTATGGTTTACGGTCCGTTTATTCCTGTTTACGGCGGCGGTGCGTGTTTTCTGACAGCCGCTTTGTATAAGCTTTACAAGCTTAATGATACGCTTGTTTTTGTTATAAGTGCTTTTGTCGGAGCAGGTTTTGAGTATTTCTGTTCGTGGTTGCAGGAGCAGATGTTCGGTACGGTTTCATGGGACTACAGTGACACTCCGTTTAACCTTGACGGCAGAACTAATCTTATGTATGCCCTTATCTGGGGATTCCTCGGTCTTGTCTGGGTGCGTTATCTGTATCCGTGGACAGCAAAGCTTATTGAAAAGATTCCTAAAAGAGCAGGTGCAATTATTACAACATTTCTGATTGTATTCATGGCATTCAACGGCTTTATGTCCGTAACAGCTACGGCAAGATGGACTCAGAGAACAGAGGGAGTACCTGCGTCAAACAGCTTTGAAGAATATCTCGATGAAAAATTCGATAATGAAAAGATGGAATTTCTTTTTCCGGGTATGAAAAAGGCTGCAGAGGCGGGAGTTACAACCGAGGGCATAATTTCCAACGAAAGACCGTATCTTGATGCTACAGATCCCGATAACGGCATGAAAATCGAACAGGGAAAAGATGTTTCCAAGATTGATTAATATCATGAAGTGGCTATGCTTTGCACAGTCACTTTTTGCTTTTTGGCGGTATTTTAAAAATAATTTCGCCTGACTATTGAATTTTAACCGATTTTTTTATATAATTAATTAGTAATGCTTTATTTATGTCGATTCAAAGCATAAATTGGCATATTTGTCCTGACTTTGTCTGCCCACGGCATGGTTTTTGCGGCAATTTATCAAGTGGGCGGAAAGGCTATGAGTAATTATGAAAAAGGTTGCAATTATTATGGGCTCCGACAGTGATTTTCCCGTAGTATCAAAGGCTGTCAGTAAACTCAAAGAATTTGGCGTAGAGTATGAGGTTCATGTAATGAGCGCACACCGTACTCCCGATGCGGCAATTAAGTTTTCGGCAGAGGCTAAAAAGAACGGTTTTGGCGTAATCATTGCCGCAGCAGGTATGGCGGCACATCTCGCAGGTGTTCTTGCGGCAAAAACAACCCTTCCTGTGATAGGAATCCCATGTAAGTCGGCTCAGCTTGACGGTATGGATGCTCTTCTTGCAACAGTTATGATGCCTACAGGAATTCCGGTTGCAACAGTAGCAGTTGACGGTGCGGCTAACGCTGCAATTCTTGCCGTTGAAATGCTCGCACTTTCCGACGATTCTCTTGCAGAGAAGCTTGAAAATATGAAAGCTGATATGGAAAAAGGCGTTGCCGAAAAAGACAAGGCAATGCAGGCTAAGGTGGCAGAGCTTTGATTAAGAACTATGTAGATATTGACACAAAACTTGACAAAGTAAATGACGAGTGCGGTGTGTTCGGTATTTACCGTAATGATGACGATATCGATGTTGTTGCCGCCGCAAATGACGCACTCTTCAGCCTTCAGCACAGGGGACAGCAGAGCGCAGGTATCACCGTGAATAAAGACGGTGAATTTACAACTGTCAAGGAACTCGGCATGGTGTCCGAGATTTTTACGCCTAAAGCACTTGAAAAACTTCCAAACGGTAAGATTGCAGTCGGTCATGTCCGTTACACTTCATCGGAATCACTCGACCGTGCATCTAACCAGCCGCTTGTTATGCGATATATTCAGGGTTCAATCGGTATTGCAAGCAACGGCTCAATTACAAACTTCAATGAAATAAGGCAGGAGCTTGAAACAGGCGGCGCTGTTTTTCAGTCCAATTCTAATGCTGAAATTATGGCTTATGTTATCGCAACCGAAAGATGTGTAACAGACACGCTTGAAGATGCTGTTCTTTCTTCAATGAGAAAGCTCAAGGGCGCTTACTCAACTGTAATTTGCGCACCGAGCCGTCTTATCGGTTTTCGTGATATGCACGGATTTCGTCCGCTCTGTATCGGCAAACTCAAAAACAGCTGGATTTTCACTTCCGAAAGCTGTGTTATCGACAGCCTCGGCGGTGAATTTGTCCGTGATGTTGAGCCGGGTGAAATGGTAGTAGTTGACGAAAAAGGCTTTCACAGCTACAAATCAAAGCTTTTGCCTGATAAAACATCTTTCTGCCTTTTTGAATATGTATATATCGCAAGACCTGACAGCGTAATCAACGGTGTCTGCGTACATAATGCAAGATTCAGAGCCGGTGAACTTCTTTATGACGAGTTCCCGATTGAGGCAGATATGGTTTGCGGTGTTCCCGATTCGGGACTTATTGCCGCACAGGGTTATGCAAAGGCTTCGGGTATCCCGTTCAGCACAGGTTTTGTCAAGAACAAATATATCGGCAGAACAGTAGGCTCGGGTAAAGATAAAAAGAAAAGACTTCTCAGAACAAGACTTACCGCTTTGAAGGCTAATGTTAAAGGCAAGAGAGTTGTTATTATTGACGACTCAATCGTCAGAGGTGAAACCTCAAAGCATATTGTTCGTCTTATGCGTGAGGCAGGAGCTGCCGAGGTGCATATGCTCATCAGCTCGCCGCCGTTTGTATGTCCGTGCTACTTTGGTGTGGACATTCACGATAAAGAAAGTCTTATTGCAAACAAGTTGACAACAAGTGAAATCTGTGAATATATCGGTGCAGATTCACTTGGTTATCTCAGTATAAACAGTCTCAGAAAAATTGCTGAGGGTGCAAATATAGAATTCTGTGACGGTTGTTTCACGGGCAGCTATGACGCTGAAATTCCGAGAACAATCTTTGTAGATAAATACGCTAAAAAAATTAACAGAAAGTGACGGAGTGATTACAATGAACAACAGCTTTTCCGAAAGCTACAAAGCGGCAGGTGTTGATGTAACAGCAGGATATAAGTCTGTAGAGCTTATGAAAAAGCATGTGGCACGCACAAAAATTGACGGTGTTATTTCAGGCATCGGCGGTTTCGGCGGACTTTTTGCCCCTGATTTCAAAGATATGGAAGAGCCTGTACTTGTCAGCGGTACTGACGGTGTAGGTACAAAAATCAAGCTTGCTTTTCTTCTTGACAAGCATGACACAATCGGTATTGACGCAGTTGCAATGTGCGTAAACGATGTAATTTGCTGTGGAGCAAAACCTCTTTTCTTCCTCGATTATATCGCAATCGGCAAGAACTATCCCGAAAAGGTAGCTGAAATTGTATCAGGCATTGCAGAAGGCTGTGTTCAGTCCGGTTGTGCTCTTATCGGCGGTGAAACTGCAGAGCATCCGGGTCTTATGCCTGTTGATGAATATGATGTTGCAGGTTTCAGCGTTGGTATTGCAGACAAGCCAAAGATGATTGACGGTTCAAAGCTTTGCGAGGGTGATGTACTTTTAGGACTCCGTTCTTCGGGTGTTCACTCAAACGGTTTTTCGCTTGTCAGAAAAATCTTTGATATCAACGAGGAAACAATTAATGCCGAGTATCCTGAGCTTGACAAAACTCTCGGTGAAACATTGCTCACTCCAACAAAAATTTATGTAAAACCTCTTCTCGCTCTTATGGATAAGGTTGATGTAAAGGCTGTTTCACACATCACGGGCGGCGGCTTCTATGAAAACATTCCCCGTATGCTTACAGACGGTCTTTCAGCCAAAATCAAAAAGGACAGTATTCCTGTTCTTCCTATTTTCAAGCTTATGCAGAGAGTAGGTAATATCCCCGAGCACGATATGTTCAACACATTCAATATGGGTGTAGGTATGATAATCGCCGTTGCCAAGGAAGATGCAGACAAGGCTCTTGAGGTTCTTGCGGCTAACGGTGAAGACGCTGTTGTACTCGGTGAAGTAATCAGCGGTAATGACGGAGTAGTGTTTGAATAATGAAAAATATTGCAGTTCTTGTGTCGGGCGGCGGCACAAATCTTCAGGCACTTATTGACGCTCAGAACAGGGGAGAGATTAAAAACGGAAAAATCTCTCTTGTTGTGTCCTCAAATCCAAACGCTTATGCACTTGAAAGAGCAAAAAACAATTCAATTGCAACTGAGGTTATCAGGAGAAAAGACTATGCCGAATTTGATGAGTATGATTCTGCTGTAACCGAGCTTTTGAAATCCAAGGATGTTGACCTTGTTGTTCTTGCCGGATTTATGACTATTCTCGGAAAGCAGTTTATTTCTGCTTTTGAAAACAGAATAATCAATATCCATCCGTCGCTTATTCCGTCGTTCTGCGGCGAGGGCTATTACGGACTCAGAGTTCATGAGGAGGCTCTTAACAGAGGCGTCAAGGTAACTGGTGCTACCGCACATTTTGTAAACGAAGTGTGCGACGGCGGTCCCATTATCATTCAGAAAGCCGTTGAAATTCAGAACGGTGACACACCCGAAATTCTTCAGAAAAGAGTTATGGAACAGGCTGAATGGAAGATTCTTCCAAGGGCGGTTTCGCTTTTCTGCGAAGATAAAATTATAGTAAAAGACAATAAAACCGAAATTCTTGACTAACGGAGGAAAAATATGAAACCTGTATCACTTTACAATGACATTGCTTCAACTTCATATCCGGGCAGAGGCATTGTAATCGGCAAAAGTGCAGACGGCTCAAAGGCTGTTATTGCATACTTCATTATGGGCAGAAGCGAAAACAGCAGAAACAGAGTGTTTGCAGAAACCGAGGACGGCATCAAAACTCAGGCTTTTGATCCGTCAAAGCTTGTTGATCCGTCACTTATCATCTATTCTCCCGTAAGAGTTCTCGACAACAAAACTATCGTTACTAACGGTGATCAGACAGATACTGTTTATGACCTTATGAATGAAGGTCAGACATTTGAACAGTCACTCACAACAAGAGAGTTTGAGCCTGACGGTCCTAACTACACTCCTCGAATTTCAGGTATTGTTGAGTGTGAAAACGGCAAGATGAACTATGCAATGTCAATTCTCAAAAGTGCAGATGGCAATCCCGATTGCTGCGAAAGATACACATTTACATATGACAAGCCGATAAACGGTCTTGGCAGATTCATTCACACATATATGAGCGACGGCAATCCGCTTCCGAGCTTTGAGGGTGAACCTACACTCGTAGAAATCGGTAACGATGATATTGACACATTTGCCGAGAAAATCTGGAATTCTCTCAATGAGGATAACAAGGTTTCACTTTTTGTACGCTATATTGACATTGCTTCAAATAAGGCAGAGTCAAGAATTATCAATAAAAACAACTAATTTATTTTTCGGAAAGGATGAATCCAATGAACGAACTTGCTTTAAAATATGGCTGTAACCCGAATCAGAAGCCTTCGAGAATTTTCATGCAGGACGGCAAAGATCTTCCTGTTGAGGTTCTCAACGGCAAACCCGGTTACATCAACTTTCTTGATGCATTTAACTCATGGCAGCTCGTAAAGGAACTCAAAGCGGCAACAGGTCTTCCTGCAGCTGCATCATTCAAGCATGTAAGTCCTGCCGGTGCGGCAGTTGCAACTGAGCTTTCTGACACACTCAAGAAAATCTACTTTGTAGATGACCTTGAACTTTCTCCGATTGCAAGCGCATATGCAATGGCAAGAGGTGCAGACAGAATGTCGTCATACGGTGACTGGGTGGCTCTTTCCGATACTTGCGATGTTCAGACTGCAATCCTCCTCAAGAGAGAGGTTTCTGACGGTATTATTGCTCCTGACTATACTCCCGAGGCTCTTGAAGTCCTCAAGTCAAAAAAGAAAGGCAACTATAATGTCGTAAAAATCGACCCTAACTATGTTCCTGCTCCTATTGAGCATAAGGATGTTTTCGGCATTACATTTGAACAGGGCAGAAATGAACTCAAAATTGACGAAGAAATGCTCCTTCAGAACATTGTAACAGATAATAAGAATTTTACAGAGGAAGCTAAGCGTGATCTTCTTGTTGCTCTTATTACTCTTAAATATACTCAGTCTAATTCTGTTTGCTACGCAAAGGGCGGTCAGGCAATCGGTGTAGGCGCAGGTCAGCAGTCAAGAATTCACTGCACAAGACTTGCAGGCAATAAGGCTGATATCTGGTATCTCAGACAGCATCCGAAGGTTATGAACCTTCCGTTTGTTGACAACATCCGCCGTCCCGACAGAGATAACACTATTGATGTTTACATCTCTGATGATTATGAGGATGTGCTTGCTGACGGTATATGGCAGCAGTTCTTCAAAACTAAGCCCGAACCTCTTACAAAGGAAGAGAAAAAGGCTTGGCTTGCAACATTTGACGGTGTTTCACTCGGTTCTGACGCATTCTTCCCATTCGGTGACAACATTGAAAGAGCAAAGCGTTCAGGCGTTAAATTTGTTGCACAGCCTGGCGGTTCAATTCGTGATGATAATGTTATTGAAACCTGCAATAAGTACAATATGACAATGTCATTTACGGGTATTCGTCTTTTCCATCACTGATAGAGGTGCGGTTATGAAAATTTTAATGATTGGTTCGGGCGGCAGAGAGCACGCTTTAATTAAAAAGCTTCTTGAAAGTCCTAAATGCACAAAGCTTTATTGCGCTCCCGGCAACGGCGGTATTTCAAGAGATGCCGAGCTTGTTAATATCGGAGTTATGGATAAAGAAAATATGGTTAAGTTTGCAAAGGACAATGCAATTGACCTCGTTTTTGTAGCTCCTGATGATCCGCTTGCTGACGGTATGGTTGACGCTATGCAGGAGGCTGGAATCAGAGCATTCGGTCCTAATGCAAATGCCGCTATTATTGAAGCGTCAAAGGTTTTCTCAAAAAATCTTATGAAGAAATACGGCATACCTACTGCAAAGTATGAAGTATTCAATGACGCTCAGAAAGCAATTGACTATATAAAGAACGAAAATACCGCTCCCGTTGTTGTAAAGGCTGACGGTCTTGCACTCGGCAAGGGTGTAATTATTGCTCAATCTGTTGATGAGGCAATTGAAGCAGTCAAAGAAATTATGGAGGACAAGAAGTTTGGCGACTCAGGTAACAATATCGTTATAGAAGAGTTTCTTACAGGTCCCGAGGTTTCTGTTCTTGCATTTACAGACGGCAAGTGCGTAAAACCTATGGTCAGCTCAAAAGACCACAAGCGTGCTTTTGATAATGACGAAGGTCTTAACACAGGCGGTATGGGCACAATCAGCCCGAACCCGTATTATACAGATGAGATTGCCAAGGAATGTATGGATACAATCTTTATCCCTACAATTGAGGCGATGAATAAAGAGGGCAGAACTTTTAAGGGCTGTCTGTACTTTGGACTTATGATTACACCGAATGGTCCAAAGGTTATTGAATACAATGCCCGTTTCGGCGATCCTGAGGCTCAGGTTGTTCTTCCAAGACTTAAAACTGACCTTGTAGATATCTGTGAGGCTGTTATTGACGAAAAACTTTCCGACCTTGACATTGAATGGGACAACGGTGCTGCGGCTTGTGTTGTTATGGCAAGCGGCGGATATCCTGTTTCATACAAAAAGGGTATAGAGATGTTCGGCCTTAATGATAACGGCGGTGTCGATGGTGCAATCGTTTATCATGCCGGCACTAAGTACGAAAACGGAAAGTTCTATACAAACGGCGGTCGAGTTCTCGGTGTTACTGCAACAGCGGATACACTTGATGAGGCACTTGAAAAGGCATATGCAGCAGTAGAAAAAATTTCCTTTGAAGGCGCTCATTACAGACACGATATCGGCAAAACTAAATAATATATTAAGAGCCACTCATTACGAGCGGCTCTTTTTTCAGCCTGCATTTTTAATCTGCAGTCTTAATTTGTCAGAAATCATGGCAATAAATTCGCTGTTTGTGGGCTTACCTCTGTCGTTGTGAATTGTATATCCGAAATATGAGTTCAGAACATCAATGTCACCTCGATCCCATGCAACCTCAATTGCGTGTCTTATAGCTCTTTCAACCCGTGAAGAGGTTGTTTCGTACTTTTTGGCAACCGACGGATAGAGCTGTTTTGTCACGGCATTGATAATTTCAGGATGCTCAACAGACATAATGATTGAATCACGCAGATAGTGATAGCCTTTGATGTGAGCCGGAACTCCTATTTCATGGAGAATATCGGTCACTTTCATTTCAATTCCGAAAGCGTCGATAACTCTGCCTCTGCCAAAATTGTTTTTCTTGCTCAAATCCGATAAATCGCTGATAATAGTGCTTAATTCGGAAATGTTATACGGCTTCAACACAAAATACGATGCGCCAGAATTCATAATTTCACGCTCCAGAACAGGACTGTGAAAAGAGGAATATACCATAAAAACAGGCACTTTCGTGCTTTCTCGTGTAATGCTTCTCATAACACCGATCGCATCAAGCCTTGTCATAAAAGAATCCATCAGTACAACATCAGGGCTTTCTCTTTTAATTTTATCGCACAATTCTTCTCCGTCTTTTGCACAGAAAATAACGGAAATATTCTTACTTTGTAAGATATTAAGATTTTCCTGCGTAAATTCAGAAGCGTCATCGGTTACGATTAGTTTTATTTTGTTGTTCATTGTGATTTCCCCCAGTAATTTTTGTTGTACTAATATTACCACAAAATGGTAAAGATGGCAATACCTTCCATAAAACTTTTTTGAAAAATTGAGAAAAAAGTTTTATAATTTGCGTTACTAAATCAAAATGAACAAACCATCATATATTTAGTGTTGATTATTGTAGCGATTTGCCATATATTGTGCAAACACACCGTAACCCTCTTTGGGATTATTCAGAAAAACATGGGTAACAGCGCCAATAATTTTGCCGTTTTGAACTATCGGACTGCCGCTCATACCCTGTACAATACCGCCGCAATTTTCGAGCAATCTGCTGTCGGTTATTTTTATGACAAAATTTTCATTTGATGTCATATCACGGTTGCATATTCTTTTGATTTCAATATCATATTCCTGTGGCGTATCTCCGACAGGCGTTGTTACCATAACAGCCTTTCCTGTTTTTACCTCATCGTCATTTGCAATCAGATATTTCTTGTTTCTTTTATAATTTTCACTCGTTAAATCTCCGAAAATTCCTAAAGGGGAGTTTACGCTCAAATTACCAAACTTAGCATCGGTAAAATATCCGCAGAAACTGCCGGCTTTTCCGCAGACGCTTTTTTCAATTCCGCTGATTTCAGCCCGAACAGCTTCTCCCGATTTTAACGGTAACAAAGCAGCCGTGTCACAGTCGCATATTCCATGACCGAGTGCGGCAAAATAATTATTGCTGTCATCATAATAGGTCATAGTTCCGATGCCTGCACAGCTGTCACGAACCCACGCACCGAGGAGATATACTCCCACGGTATTTTTAATCGGCAAAACGGTTTTGTTTTCGGTTTTGCCGTTTCTATCAATTTCAACAGTAATTTCATTGCCGTTTGATTTTTCAATTTCAGACTTTAATTCTTCATTTGTGCTGATTTTTGTATTATTTACTTTCTTTATAATATCGTTTACTTTAAGTCCGCCGTCTTTTGCGGGGCAAACATATTTTTCACCGTCGTAGTAGCTTTCAAGCTTGATTATCATTGCTCCGTTAGCATAAAATTTAACTCCGAAAGCCTCACCGCCAATGTAAACCTCATTTTTATCATCAGCGGCATAAGGCGAAAAAGTCGAAACAGTAAATAATAATGTGAAAATCAGGGCAACTGATATAATTTCTTTAAATTTTCGCAAAAAATTCACCTTCTTTCCGTTGCCTTTATTATGATTTGCATTTATAATATAGATTAGTGCGTTGATGAAAATATTAAAAATGTTACTGGCAGAGGATTTTCCGAAAAGTCGATAAACAGCCGTGCATTGTAAATTATTTTCTGAAATTATATCATTTTCTTATTATGAGGTATATATGGAAAACACAAATTCTAACCTTGTCGGTCTTACCGATTCCGAAGTTCAAAAGCGTATAGATGAAGGAAAGGTAAATATTTCAACTAATATTAAAACCAAATCAATCAAAAGAATATTTTGTGACAACATTTTTACGCTTTTCAATCTTATAAATGTAATTTTGCTTGCGGCATTGATTTTTGTGGGTTCACACAAGAATATGCTTTTTATCGGTGTTGTTATCGCAAATATAATTATAGGTATAGTTCAGGAAATTCGTTCCAAAATAAGCGTTGACAAGCTGACTATTTTGTCTGAGAAAAAAATCAATGTTCTCAGAAACGGTAAAATTGCAGAAATAAGTAAAGATGAGATTGTTCTTGATGATATTCTTGTGCTTTCAAGAGGAAGCCAGATTCCTGCCGACTGCATTGTATGCGACGGCAACTGCAGAGTCAACGAAAGTTTGCTTACAGGCGAATCAAATCTAATTGAAAAAAATGTCGGAGATGAACTTCTTTCAGGCAGTTTTATTGCGGCAGGAAAATGTTATGCTCAGGCTGTAAAGGTCGGAGCCGATTGCTATGCCGCAAAGATAAATAACGAAGCCAAATATATTAAAAAAGTAAATTCTCAGATTATGGAGTCATTCAATTTCATTATCAAAATCTGTACATTTGTACTTTTCCCAATCGGAATTGCATTTTTTATTCGACAATTCACCTTGCCAGATGCAACATTGCAGTCTGCAGTAATCAGCACTGTTGCGTCGCTTGTCGGTATGATTCCAAAGGGAATGATTCTTCTTACAAGTTCTGTTCTTGCAGTATCAATTATCAGGCTTTCATCCAAAAAGGTGCTTGTACAAGAAATGTATTGCATTGAAACACTTGCAAGAGTTGATGTGCTTTGTCTTGATAAAACGGGAACGCTTACAACAGACGAAATGACGGTAACAGGTGTCATTCCGTTTGGGGCTGATGAAAATAAAATCAAGAAAGCACTTTCTTCAATTGTAAAAGCGTCTGATGAACTAAATGCAACTTTGTATGCACTGCGTGACTATTCGGATTCCGTTTCACCGTATGAGTGCAGTAAATTCTGCGATTTTTCCTCCGAAACAAAATGGTCGGGCGGTACATTTGAAAACGGCAAGACCTACATAGTCGGTGCGACTGAATGTATTTTAAAAAGCAGAGAAAAGTATTCCGAGGTGTATTCTGAGATTGAAAAGATAAATCAAACCGTCAGAATCCTTGTTCTTGCCGAAAGCGATAGTGAACCGGACAAAGACTCATTGCCTGATGATTTAAAACCGCTTGCACTCATTCTTATCAAGGATAAACTTCGTGATAATGTAAATGAAACGGTAAAATATTTTAAGGATCAGGGTGTTACCTTAAAGGTAATTTCAGGCGACAGCGTTAAAACTGTTAAAAATATTGCGCTTGACACAGGAATTGAGGGTGCAGAAAATGCAATCGATATGTCAACCGTAACAACAGATAAAGAGCTTGAAGATGCGGCAGAGCGTTGTAATGTGTTTGGCAGAGTAACTCCGGCTCAAAAGAAAAAGCTTGTGGTTGCCCTTAAAAAGCACGGACATTCGGTTGCTATGACAGGTGACGGAGTAAATGATGTTCTCGCACTCAAAGAGGCGGATTGCTCCGTAGCTATGGCGTCAGGCAGTGATGCCGCACGAAATGTGTCACAGCTTGTACTTGTCAATAATGACTTTGGCGCAATGCCGAGCGTTGTGGCAGAGGGCAGACGAACAATCAATAACCTTGAACGAAGCTCTGCGCTCTATCTTGTAAAGACGATTTATTCGGTTATCCTCTCAATTTTCTTCATATTCTTTCGTACAGGATATCCCTTTGAACCGATACAGCTTACGCTTGTCGGTGCATTAACGGTTGGACTGCCATCATTTGTTCTCGCACTTCAACCGAATAAAGATATAGTAAAAGGTAATTTCACCGTAAATATAATAGCAAGATCACTCCCCACAGCTTTTTGTATTTCGGCAGATACAATATTACTCGCAATTTTAAAGTATATGACAGATATGCCACAGGCACAGTTTTCAACTCTCTGCGTATATCTTACTGCATTTTCATGTATGCTGCTTGTAATCAGATTATCAATCCCGTTCAATCCGCTCAGAGCCGTTATGGTCATCGGATGTTCCGCGGGAATAATAATCGGTTCAATCTTCTTCGGCGGATTGTTCTCACTTGCACCGCTTACATTTGAAAACATCATATTGCTTGTAATCTTTGCTGTAGGCACATTTGTTGTATTTAATATATTCTACAATATAGCACAGCACTATATAGAAAAATTCAAAAAGGAAAGTCATCTTAAACTGACTGCAAAAAGAAATGCAAATAAACAAAAACGCTGAAAAATTAATCAGACAACTGAATAATCAAGGCTATGAGGCTTTTATAGTGGGCGGTTGTGTTCGTGATTATCTTCTCGGTTTGACTCCGCATGATACAGATATTTGTACAAACGCTTTGCCCGAGCAGACAAAAAAATGCTTTGAGGCTTATCATACTTTTGATACAGGTATCAAACACGGCACAATTTCCGTTGTATGCGGCGATGAAGTCTATGAAATCACAACCTACCGTATTGACGGTGATTATTCCGATAACCGTCATCCGGACAGCGTAAGCTTTACACGAAACATAAACGAAGATTTGCAACGCCGTGATTTTACGGTAAATGCAATGGCATATAACGCTGAATACGGTCTTGTCGATCCATACGGCGGTAAAAATGACCTTAAAGATAAAGTTATCCGTTGTGTCGGAAATCCCGATACACGCTTTAATGAGGATGCTCTGCGAATCTTGCGGGCATTACGCTTTGCCTCTGTTTACGGATTTTCAATTGAAGAGAACACATCAAAGTCTATATTTAAAAATGCAGACTTGCTAAAAAACATTGCAACAGAGCGTGTGATTTCGGAATTTCTAAAGCTCATCTGCGGTAAGGATGCCGTAAAAATTCTTGACGCTTACCGAGAAACAATTGCTGTTATTATCCCTGAAATTACCGTTATGTTCAATTTCAATCAGAACAACATTCATCATTCGTATGATTTGTGGCAACATACACTGACTGCACTCGGTACAATTGAGCCGAATCCCATACTTCGTATGACAATGCTCCTGCATGACATCGGCAAGCCTTCTGTTAAAACCACAGACAACAGCGGTCAATCACATTTTCAGGGACATCAGCTTGAAGGTAAAAAAATTGCAGACAGAATTCTGCACAGACTAAGATTACCGTCTGATTTTATTAACAAAACTCTTCTGCTTATTGAATATCATGATGTCCGTTTTAACGGCAGTAAAAAGCTTATGAAAAAGGTTATGAATGTACTCGGTACAGACCTTACAAAGCAGTTGTTAGAGGTCGAATACGCCGATATATCTGCCCAGTCTGAATATCAGCGAGAAGAAAAGCTTGGATATCTTAAAACAGCTAAAACACATCTTAATGAAATAATCAAAGATAACGAATGTTTTAAGCTGAGTCAGCTTGATATCAACGGTAAAGATGTTTTAAACCTTGGCGTAAAAGAGGGAAGAGATGTCGGAAATATTCTCGATTATTTGCTAATGCTTGTAGTAGATGCAAATGTTCCAAACAAAAAATCAATACTCATATCAAAAGCCAAAGAATATATTTACGGTAATCAAATAAATAAGTAATTAAAAAAGAGGATTTCAGCGAAAACTGAAATCCTCTGATTTTTGTTTAAAATTAAAGAACCTTTGATAAAAATTCCTTTAAACGGTCATCCTGCGGATTATTGAAGAACTCCTGCGGATTGTTCTTTTCTTTGATAACACCGTCGTCAATAAATACAACATCGGTTGCAACTTCCTTTGCAAAGCCGATTTCGTGAGTAACAACAACCATTGTCATACCTGCCTTGGCAAGCTCTTTCATAACATCAAGAACTTCGCCGACCATTTCGGGGTCAAGTGCAGATGTCGGCTCGTCAAAAAGGAGAACATCGGGATTCATAGCAAGTGCTCTTACAATTGCGATACGCTGTTTCTGACCGCCTGAAAGCTGGTTCGGATATGCGTTTGCCTTTTCGGCAAGTCCTACACGCTCCAAAAGATCCATAGCGTCTTTTTTAGCCTCATCTTTGCTCTTGCCAAGAAGCTTGACAGGAGCCATTGTAAGGTTGTCAATAACAGTCTTGTGGGGGAAAAGGTTAAACTGCTGGAACACCATTCCCATTTTTTGACGGTGAACATTTATATTAACCTTTGGATCCGTAATATCGGTACCCTCAAAGAAAATGTGACCGCCTGTCGGTTCTTCAAGTCTGTTAAGGCAACGGAGAAAAGTTGATTTACCCGATCCTGAAGGACCGAGAACAACAACTACATCGCCTTTAAAAATGTCAATATCAATACCTTTAAGAACCTGAATATCCTTACCGAATGATTTTTCAAGTCCTCTTACGGAGATTAATGCGTTATCTTTCACTCTTTTTCAATCTCCTTTCAAATCTTCTGAGGATGTACGAAAGCACAAGTACAATTACAAGGTAAATCAATGCAACCGTAATAAGCGGGAAGAATGCCTCGTAAGTTCTTGAACGAATCATATTACCAATATATGTGATATCTGCAAGTGCAACATAACCTGCAACCGAAGTTTCTTTGAGAAGTGTAATAATTTCATTGCCAAGTGCAGGAAGAACATTTTTAATTGCCTGCGGAAGAACGACCATTGTCATTGTCTGTCTGTTGTTAAAACCGAGTGAACGGCTTGCCTCAGTCTGACCGATGTCAACAGCCATAATGCCCGAACGAACAATTTCTGCAACATAAGCGGCAGAGTTCATACCAAATGCAATGATTGCGGCAAAGATACCGTTTCTTACAGATGCAAGAATAATGTAATACATAATCATCAACTGAACTACAACAGGTGTGCCTCTGATAACAGTAATGTAGATGTTGCAAATCACATTAAAGAATTTCAGAACACAATCACCGAAGCTCCTGCATTTTCTCTTGTCAAGCTGAATATCGTGAGTAGCTCTTATAAGAGCAATGACAAAACCGATAATAACACCGATAATACCTGCAAACAATGTGATTTCAAGGGTTACAAGCAAACCGCTTAAAAGCTGCTGCCATCTGTTATCTGTGATGAATGTGTTTTTAAAGCTTTCACCGAGATTGCCGAACAAACTGCCCGATGCACTGTCGTTTACGATAATAACCTGAGTTGTGTTTGCATATGAAGTTGAAAAGTCGATATTTTTTCTTCTTTCCGGTGTGTCGGTCATACCCGCCATACCGAAATCGTCTTTGCCGGTCTGAACAGCAGTGATAACAGAATCAAATTCCATATCATCAATAACAAGTTTTTTACCGAGCTTGTCACAGATTGCTGTAGCCATCATCGGATCAAGACCGACAATTTTACCGCCTTCAACATATTCATACGGTGGAAAAGCAGCGTTCGTAGCCATATGAAGTTCACCGTCATACTTGATATCCTTAGGTGATTCATAGGGTACGGTATCAGTATTACCCTCTATGTAATAGCTTTTGATTTTGTCCAGAACGCCCTCGTCTTTAAGCTCTGCAAGAGCTTTGTCGATTTTTTCGGTGAGTTCATGATTTTCCTTTGAAATGCAGATTGCATACTGCTCTTCTGCAAAAGGTTCATCAAGAATTTTTAGTCCTGCATTTGCTTTTACAAATTCCTTTGCCGGTTCACTGTCAATTACAACACAGTCGATTTTATTCTGTGTAAGAGCTACGATAGCGTCGGCACCCTTGCTGTAACGCATAACCTTGGTGCCGTCAGCCTCATAGTCAGATACAAAAGTATCGCCTGTTGTACCTGTCTGAACACCTACGGACGCTCCTTTGATATCATCGGCAGTCTTAATTTCCTTAACCGATGAATCACCGCATCCGGTGAACAGAAAAACAGTAGAGAACAGCATTGAAATCAGTACCAATAAAGTAACTGTCTTTTTCATTGTTTTCCTCTTTTTCTTTCTCTTAAAATATTTATTTGCAAATCTTTATCAGATTCTTGCAACGCCTGTCTCAACAGCGGCCTTCTTAACAGCCTCAGCAACAGTTTTACCGATTCTCTTGTCAAATGCTTCGGGAAGAATATAATCTGCATTAAGTTCTTCATCGCTCACGAGTGAAGCAATTGCAAAAGATGCGGCAACTTTCATTTCTTCGTTAATATCGCTTGCACGGCAGTCGAGAGCACCTCTGAAAATACCCGGAAAAGCGAGTACATTGTTAATCTGGTTAGGAAAGTCACTTCTGCCTGTACCGACAACAGCCGCACCTGCCTTTTTAGCAATGTCAGGCATAATCTCGGGAGTCGGATTAGCCATAGCAAAAAGAATAGGATCCTTAGCCATTGACTTAACCATTTCTTCGCTTACGCAACCTGCGGCAGAAATTCCGAGGAATACATCAGCACCTTTCATTGCATCTGCAAGCGAGCCCTCAAGGTGAGAAAGGTTAGTAATTTCAGCCATTTCCTGTTTAACAGCGTTAAGTCTCGGATCACCCTTGCAGATAATACCCTTACTGTCGCAAAGCGTAATGTCCTTTACACCCATATTAAGAAGGTGCTTTGCAATTGCAATACCTGCCGCACCTGCACCGTTCATAACAACCTTGATTTCGTCAAGCTTCTTGTGAACAAGCTTGAGTGAGTTGATAAGACCTGCGGCAACAATAACGGCAGTACCGTGCTGGTCATCGTGGAAAATCGGAATATCGCACTTCTCTTTGAGCTTCTTTTCAATTTCAAAGCATCTCGGAGCGGCAATATCCTCAAGATTGATTCCGCCGAATGAACCGCTGATAAGGTAAATTGCGTTTACAATTTCGTCAACATCCTTACTTCTTACGCAAATAGGAAATGCGTCAACATCGCCGAATTCCTTAAAAAGCGCACATTTGCCCTCCATAACAGGCATACCTGCCTCAGGACCTATGTCACCAAGACCGAGAACAGCTGTACCGTCGGTTACAACGGCAACAAGGTTGTTTCTTCTTGTGAGTTCAAAAGACTTGTCATAGTCCTTCTGAATTTCAAGACACGGTTCTGCAACACCCGGAGTATAGGCAAGAGAGAGGTCTTCAGCCGAGTTAATCGGAACTCTTGAAACAACTTCAATCTTACCGTTCCACTCATAGTGTTTTTTGAGTGATTCTTTTCTGATATCCATATCGGTAACTCCTTATAATTAATTCCCTCTCATTATACCCCTAAAAAGCCGTTATATCAAGTAAAAATCACAAAATTCATTTGACTTTTGTACAAAAAAGGTATAAAATAAATATGCGAGTGTGTTGAACAGCTGCGAGCAGCTGCCGAAAGGTACTGTGCGAGGAAAGTCCGGGCTTCACAGAGCAATAATAACGGCTAACGGCCGCCGGAGGCGACTCCAGGGATAGTGCAACAGAAAATTACCGCCATTATATGGTAAGGATGGAAAGGTGAGGTAAGAGCTCACCGGAGGGCAGGAGACTGCTCTGCCGTGTAAACCCTATTTGAAGCAACACCGTGGTAGGACATTATACGCTTGCTCGGCGTGTCCTTAGGAGGTGGCATCGAGCAGATTCGGTAACGGTCTGCCAAGATAGATGGCTGTTCACGACAAAACCCGGCTTACAGACACAGTCGCATATTAAGGCACCTTGTATGGGTGCTTTAATATTATTGTCGAATTTTAGCAATTTGTACAAATGTTATGCACATTTGCAATTAATTTAAAAAATGCATTGCATTTATGCTGCTCTTTATTGTACTTTGCTTTATGCTGAAATCTATTGAAATTGATTTAATTTGATTAGTTTCAGCCGACTGATTCGACACATAGTAGAGTTTTGAAATTAATTTGAAAGGTGTGTAAAAATTTGAAAACAAAATCAAAAATACTCAGCGCAATATTGAGCGTGAGCATCCTGTCGGCAAGCCTATCTGCCTTTGTATCCGGTTCACTCGGTGTTCAGGCGGCAGAAAGCTCGCCAACCGTATCGGCTAATAAGTACAAACTCAAAGATAATATTCAGGACGGTGTAATTTTACATTGTTTTGACTGGACTTATAACGATATTAAGGCTGAATTGCCTAAAATTGCAAAAGCCGGATTTACAAGTATACAGACTTCTCCGGCACAGCCAAACGGAACAGGTACTTGGTATTGGTTATATCAGCCAATTTCATTCAGTATCGGAACAAATGGTGTCGGTACAAAGGCTGAACTTCAGTCGCTTTGTGATGAGGCAGAAAAGTACGGGATTAAGATTATTGTCGATGTTGTCGCTAACCATTTGAGAGGCGATCACAACAACATAGACAACGATTTAAAGCCATCCGAGTATTGGCATACCTTCGGCGGAGGTATTGACTGGAAAAACCGTTGGCAGGTAACACACGGCTCGATTGGTATGCCGGACATTGCAACCGAAAATCCATATGTTCAGCAAAAAGTCTGCAACTATGTTCAGGAACTCAAGTCGGTAGGTGTTGACGGACTTCGTTGGGACGCTGCAAAACACATTGGCGTTCCGAGCGAGGGCGACGATTTCTGGAAATCGGTAACACAGTACGGTCTTTATAACTACGGCGAAATTCTCGGTGGTCCCGATGACCGTTCGACAGGCAATGAAGACATTATGAAAGAGTATACCGATTATATTTCTGTCACAGACAGTAACTACGGTAAAGAACTCCGTGATTCGTTTAATTCGGGCAAAGCTCCTACTTCAAGCGGAAACTGGAGTGAAAAAGGCATTTCAAACGATAAGCTTCTTTATTGGGGTGAAAGCCATGATACATGGTCAAACAACAAAGACTGGGGCTTTTCAAATGAAATGAGTCAGAATGTTATTGACCGTGCCTATGCGGTTGCGGCAAGCCGTAATAAAGTTACTGCTCTTTATTTTTCACGTCCTTCTTCAACCAACAAAGAAAGTATCAAAATGGGAGAAAAAGGCTCAACTCATTTCACCAGCAGTGAGGTTGCCCAAATCAATAAGTTCCATAATGCAATGGACGGCAAAGCCGATTACTACACAGTGTCAGACGGTTGTTCTGTAATTACCCGTAAAGACGGCGGTGCTGTTATCGTAAAAGGCAGCGGAAGCGGCGAGGTTTCGGTAGAAAACGGCGGCGGTTACGCAAAACCGGGTACATACACAGACGCTGTTTCAGGCAATACATTTACAATTACATCAAGCACCATTTCAGGTACAATAGGTTCATCAGGTATAGCAGTAGTCTATGATGCCGAACCCGAAGGACCTTCAGCGTCAGTAACTCCGGGTTCAACAAACTACAATACAGATGAGCTCACACTTACGCTCAATTGCAAGAATGCAAAAAATGCTCAGTATTCAATTGATGACGGTGCATTTGTAAACTACACAAACGGTCAAAAAATTACAATCGGTACAAACCTTGCTTACGATACTGTAACCACAGTAACAGTAAAAGCAAGCGACGGCAAGACAACATCCGATCCGGAAACATATACATATACAAAAGTAGACCCGAATGCCGTAAAGGTTGTTGCTTATGATAACTCATCAACCAAGTGGTCTAAGGTCAATGCATATTTCTGGAGTGATGATAATAAAGAAATGACATCGTGGCCGGGCAAGAAAATGACCGACAAGGGTAATAATATTTTTGATATTGAAGTGCCTGACGGTGCAAAATATGTAATCTTCAACAACGGTGACAGTCAGACAGATGACCTCAGGATTGCAGACGGTAATAAAATTTACAGCAACGGTTCTTGGCAGAACTATTCGACTGTAAAACCCACTCAGCCGACAACAGCTCCTTCAACGACAGTCCGTCCTACTACAATCGCAACTCAGCCTACCACAACACAGCCTGCTACAACACAGCCTGCTACAACACAGCCGTCTACAACTCAGCCGGTAACAGAGCCTTCAAACAGAATTCTTATCGGTGATGTTGATTTAAACGGAACATTTACAGTCTGTGATTCAACAGAGGTTCAAAGATACATTGTTAACATATCGACTTTAAGCGATGAGGCTCTCATTGCGGCAGATGTAGACAAGGATTCTGTTATTTCTGTAAAAGACGCAACTATGATTCAGGCTTATATCGTTAAGCTTATTGTTGAAGACTCATACTGCGGTACTTACACAGAAAATGTTGCACCCGCCCAGCCTACAACAAATGTCACAGAGCCAACAACTGAACCGACTTCAATTCAGACGAAGAATTATGTTTATTTCAATAATACGGAAAACTGGTCAACAGTAAATGTCTATGCATGGAGTTCAACAGATTCGACTTATATGAGCTGGCCCGGCAAGGCTATGGAAAGTATAGGTAATAACACATACAGATTTGAACTTCCGAATGGTGCAGAATATGCTATATTCAATAACGGTTCAGCACAGACAGGTGACTTAAAAATCCCCGATGTAAATATGATTTACTCAAACGGACAGTGGAGTAAATACTCCAAGTAAAATTTAATAAGTTTATCTAAGAGCCGCCCCGCACAATCAAGCACATTTTGCTGTTTTGATTTTTACTGTCGGGGCGGTACTGTTATTTGTTTAAATCACAATACAAAATAAACCGCCTGTAAAAAATGATTGCCCCCTAAAAGTCAGATTTTTGCTCTGACCTTTAGGGGGCGTTTCACAATCCGATTGATTTCGGAGGTTTATTTATTCGATTTTTCTATAATTTTTTCGGCACATTTAATGCCGTCAACTGCGGCGGAGATAATTCCGCCTGCATAGCCTGCACCTTCACCGCACGGATACAGTCCTTCAATAAGTACACTTTCGAGCGTATCTGTCTTTCTCATGATTCTGACTGGGGAAGAGCTTCTGCTCTCAACGCCGGTCAAAACAGCGTCACCGTCATCAAATCCGTGTAACATTCTGCCCATTTTCACAATGCCCTGAGCCATTGAAGTGCAGACATATTCAGGCAAAATCTCGTTCAGATTTGAAAATTCATAATTCGGACCGATACTTGGCTTTACATCACCGAGATGTGTGGATTTCCTGTTATTAAGAAAATCGTCAACTCTTTGTATGGGTGCATTATAATTTTCACCGCCGGCAACGAATGCTTTTGATTCAAGCTTTCTCTGCAAATACATTCCGGCAAGCGGATGGTCGGATTCATAATCATCCGGGTTTATTCCTACAAGCAACGCTGAATTTGAATTATCGGCATTTCGTGCAAATTCACTCATACCATTGGTGCAAAGTCTGTTTTTTTCGCTTGATGCATTGACAACCTTGCCTCCCGGACACATACAAAATGTATACACACCCCGTCCGTTATCAAGGTGTGTACTCAGTTTATAATTTGCCGAGCCGAGTTTTTTATTGCCCGCAAACCTGCCGTATTGTGCCTTGTCAACTTTTTGACGAAGATGTTCAATTCTTGCTCCTACCGAGAAAGGCTTTGCCTCAATCGGCAATTTTAAATCATAAAGCATCTCAAAAGTATCCCTTGCACTGTGACCTATTGCAAGAATAACATTGTCTGTTTCTATAATTTCATCGCCGTTAGCCGTTTCAACAGTTATAGATTTCAGCTTGTTATCACTAAAAGCCATTGAAACAAGCTTCGTTTCAAACATAACCCTTCCGCCGAGTTCAATAATCTCGTTGCGGATATTTTTTATTGTTCCTTTTAGCATATCCGTTCCGATATGAGGTTTTGCGTTATAGAGAATTTCATCAGGTGCGCCGTGGCTTACAAATTCTTCAAGCACCTTGCGTTGCCTTATATCTTTTGTACCTGAATTCAGTTTGCCGTCAGAAAATGTTCCCGCACCTCCTTCGCCAAACTGAACATTTGAAGTTATGTCAAGCTTACCGCTTGTCCAGAACCTGTTCACATCGGCAGTTCGTCTGTCAACATCACGACCTCTTTCAATAAGAATTGGATTTGCACCGCTTCTTGCCAGAATAAGTGCCGCAAACAATCCAGCCGGACCTGCTCCGACAACAATGGGGGAGGGCGCATTGCCAAATTTCATTTGATTATATTCATACTTTCTCGCAATTTGAGCGTTGCCGCACTTTTTGCAGACTTTATCCTCGTTGATATTAAGTTCAGCGTCAACGGTTGTAAGAAAGTAGATATTATCCTTTTTTCTTGCGTCAACCGATCTGCGAAAAATCTTACAGCTTTTTATGGATTTTTCTTCAATCCTCAACTGTTGGGCAACTGCCTTGCGAACTGATTTATCGTCGTAGTCAAGGCTTAAATGTATATTGTTCACTCTGATCATAAATTTTCTCCTGCAATAATTCCTCCGGCAAATGCAAAATGAAGATTAAACCCTCCGCATTCACCGCAAAGGTCAATCGCCTCACCACATATAAAAAGATTTTTCACAATTTTACTCATCATAGTGTTTTCGTCAATTTCTTTGCCTAAAACACCGCCCAAAGCACATTGTGCGTGTGAGAAATCTTCTTTTCCGCTTACTGTAAATGACATCGATTTTATTGTTTTGCAAATTCCTGATACTTCGTCCTTTGAAAGCTTGGAACAAATCTTTGACAAATCAACTCGGCTGATTTTCAGAATTGCCTGTCCAATTCTCTTCTGAAAAATACCTGTCAAAAGCTGTTCACACGGCAAATCAGAAAACAATGATATATGTTGTCTGATTATTTTAATCAGCTCATTTTCCGAATAATCGGGCAATAAATCAAGCACTATTTTGTCGTTCGGTTTAGCAAACAATGAAAGATTGAACACGCAAATTCCCGACAACGAATTCTCGGTAAATTGAATTTCGCCTGTTTCTTCCTTGATTAATCGACCGTGTTCACCGTATAACTGTGCCTTGCCCGTAACTCTCAGACCTTTTAATATTTTCAGAACATCGCTTTTAACCTTAACAGGGCATAAAGCAGGGGAGAACGAAACAACCTTATGACCGAAATTTTTAAGATAATCAATTGCACTTGCGTTTCCGCCAAGCTTAGGTGCGGCCTTTGAACCGTTTGCAATCACAAGCTTGTTACATATGAAATCGTACTTTTTTTCGCTGTCATCAGACGAAATTTTAAAACCGTTTGAAACTTTTTTTATAGAATTGACATTCTGTTTTGTGAAAACATCTATTCCGAGTGTTTCAACCTGTAAGCGCAGAACATCCAGAACAGATGCGGCGTGTTTGCTTATCGGGTAATATCTGCCCTCGTTATCGTAAAAACTTAAAAGACCTAAGTTTTTAAAAATATTCGCCATCTCATCACCGCTGAATCTTTCAAAAATTTTTTTACTCTGCTTTTTGAAAGAACCGACATATTTATCGGGAGATATACAGTGATTTGTCAGGTTACATCTGCCGTTGCCTGTTGACATCAGCTTTTTGCCTAATCTGTCATTTTTTTCGATTATTGCAATTTTCTTTGAACGGTCATGTTTCTTTGCTGTGATTGCACACATAAGTCCCGATGCACCGCCGCCGATTATAATTGCATCATATATATTTTTCTTTTCCATTTTATAAATTCACCAAAAAATAAGGGCAGCGATGTGCTGCCCAAAATTATTTACGGAGCAAAAATAAAGTTGATTCCGTTTGCTACAAGTACCGAACCGATACCCATTATAATGCCTGCGATAACAACACCGCACATAACGGCTATAACGCTTTTCTTAAATCCGAGGTCAAGAATACTTGCCGCAAGTGTTCCTGTCCATGCGCCTGTGCCGGGAAGAGGGATGCCTACGAAAAGCATAAGTGCAACAAACATTCCGTTGCCTGCTTTTGCCTCAAGTTTTCTGCCGCCTTTTTCGCCTTTTTCAAGACAGAAAGAAAAGAATCTGCCGATAAACTTCTTGTCAGAACCCCAAACAAGAACCTTTCTTGCAAAGAGGTAGATAATCGGAACCGGGAGCATATTGCCTAAAATGCAGATTACATATGTCCAAAAAAGATTTAAGTCATTTGCAACCGCAACAGGCACAGCACCTCTGATTTCTACTATCGGAACCATTGAAATAAAAAATACTATTAAATACCACATATTTGCTCCTTAGAAATTATATTTTGCCAATACCTGATAAGTATAACAGATTTAAAAGTTTTTTTCAATATTTGAGCAAGATAAAATCTTCCATAATAAAGCCTTAAAATTTGATTTATTTGTACATTATGATAAATAATTATTCAAAAGTTGACATTGACTGAATAATCTGTAAAATATATTATGGAGTGATTTGATGAAAACGAATTCCTGTTCAATGCGATTCAGAATAATTATGTTTGTTTTGACCGCGTCAGTGATTGCATTTGCGTTTATTCATTCTTCAATGCCGTCAGTTGAGTCGGCACAAGAGAGTGAAAGCGTCCTTGATTTTGTCACAGTAATTTTGAAATTTTTCGGAATCGATCCGAATCTTTCGGACCACATAATCAGAAAGATTGCTCATTTTACGGAATATACCGTTCTGGGAGCATTGCTCTGTTCATGTGCCTATTCATTTGACCGAATCAAGCCGATAAAATTTGTACCCTACACCGTTTCTATCGGACTGTTTACCTGTTTTGTTGATGAAACAATTCAGCTTGGGATTGAGGGAAGATCGGGACAGGTGAGCGATATGTGGATTGACTTTTTCGGTGTGTTGCTTGGTACGGCTGTAATGCTTGTTGCATTTTGGATTTACAGGAAGATACGAAAGATCAACTAACTATATGTATGCGAATAAGAAAGGAATCAGTATGGGAAATATGGAAAATTCAGTAAAGCCCCATGAAAACAAAATGGGAACTATGCCAATGACAAGGCTCATTCTGACAATGAGTCTGCCTGCAATTTTTTCAATGACAATTCAGGCAATGTATAATGTTGTTGACAGTATTTTTATCGGCAACTATGACGCAGACGGACTGACCGCAACTTCGCTTGCGTATCCTCTGCAAATGCTTTTGATTGCGTTTGCAGCCGGTACGGCAGTCGGTGTAAACTCGTTTGTTTCAAGAAAATTAGGTGAGAAAAATTTTGTTCAGGCAAACGACGGAGCAACTCACGGTTTTGTAACCTGTATTTTTAATTATGTAATATTTTTATTGCTCGGACTTTTTGCGGTTCGCCCGTTTATGGCAATGTACACGCAGAATGAGGCTATTGTAAATTACGGAATCCAGTATCTGACGGTTGTACTTTGCTTCTCGTTCTTTTCAATTGTACAGATTATGGTTGAAAAAACGCTTCAGGCAACAGGCAATATGATATTCCCGATGTTATCCCAGCTTTTCGGTGCAATTGTAAATATTATTTTTGACCCGCTCCTGATTTTCGGTATAGGAATTTTCCCTGAAATGGGCGTTCTCGGTGCGGCAATTGCTACTGTATTCGGTCAATTCTGCGGTATGGTTTTCTGCCTTTGCATTCTTTTCTTTAAGAATAACGAAGTTAAAGTTTCGTTCAAACATTTCAAATTGAATGGTTCCACATTGAAATCTATTTATGTTGTAGGCTTTCCGTCTGTAATTATGCAGTCAATAGGTTCCGTTATGATTATCGGACTCAATGCAATTCTTGCTGTTTCGGAGGCTGCCGTTACTGTTCTCGGTATATATTATAAATTACAGAGCTTTGTATTTATGCCTTGTTTCGGACTCAATCAGGGCGTAATGCCGATTATCGGTTATAACTACGGTGCAAGAAAGAAAAAGAGAATGTATTCCGCTTTAAAGCGCGGCATCATCATTGGCGTAATTATTATGGCGGTCGGCACAATTCTTATGTGGACAATCCCCGAACAGCTTATTGCTATGTTTGGCGGCACACAGGATATTATGGATATCGGTGTTCCTGCATTCAGAATCATCAGCCTTTGCTTTATTCCTGCCGCTGCCGGCATTATCTTTACAACACTTTTTCAGGCAGTCGGAAAGGGACTGCGCAGTCTTATTATGTCATTCTGTCGTCAGCTTGTACTCATTCTTCCGATTGCGTGGGTGCTTTCTATGGTGTTTGATTATACAGCCGTATGGTATGCTTTCCCGATTGCGGAATTTTTCTCGTTAATGCTTGCAATTGCATTTTTTGTCAACCTTACAAAAGGTGATTTCAAAAGCCTTGACCAAAAGATTGAATGACGCAGTTAAATTTGTTCACCTCATTGCATATATTGCATTGAGGTGATTTTTTTGACAGAAAATAATGATAACAGAAATACCATTACATATGACGATGACTGGAAATCTGTTTCATATTCGGAATACCCTAAGGTATCGGAGGAGCTTGATTCAGATGAGGAGGATGTGAACTCTTTATCGGCTGAAAATAGTGATGAAAAGAAAAATTCTCCGAAACAGCTTGTGATAACGATTCAACTTGTGTGTTGTATTATTATAGCTCTTGCGGCTTTTTTGCTTAATTTATTCGGTGGTGAGGTCTATGCCGCAACACGGGAATGGTACTATTCAAACCTTGAAAAATCCGTTGTTTTTGATACGGGCGATAATAAAATAGATTTATCAAACCTGTTTACTGCAACAAGCGATGAAGTTTCGTCTGCTAAGCATTGATTTTACGGTTTCGTATTCACTCGTTTGTCTTGGAGCAATATGTGTGATACTGAATATATTATTAGGATTTCTATGTTGCGTTATGGCTGTGATTATTCATGAGTGCGGTCATCTTTTTGCAATGCTCATTTGCAAATCTCCGCCTGATAAAATCAAAATTTCGCTGTTTGAAATCAAGATTACCAACTCTTCAAGGCAGTTAAACACAACCCGTCAGAACATTTTTATAATTTTTTTCGGACCTTTAGTCAATTTCATTTGTTTTATTCTGTTTTATCTGTTATACTTATGTAATAGTGAATTTTTATTGCCGATTGCCATGGCGAACCTTTGTACGGGACTTTTTAATATGCTGCCGGTTATGTCGCTTGACGGCGGACAGCTTATGTATGTTATTCTGTGCAGAAAATTCTCGGAAAAATCAGCCGAAAGGATCATAAATATAACTGCTGTTATAATTCTTTTTCCGCTGACGGTACTCGGCTTTATGGTTTTGCTAAATTCAAAATATAATTTTTCGTTGTTGTTTGTGTGTGCTTATCTCATTGCGTCACTTTTATGTAAAAACAACAGGTACTACTGACGGAGGATTTCTATGGTCAGCAAAGAAGTTGAAAAATTACTTCTGAAAGTTCAAAAGCCGGGAAGATATGTCGGCGGTGAACTCAACGAAGTAATCAAGGATAAAAAGAAAGTAGATTGCAGATTTGCCTTTTGCTTTCCCGATACCTATGAAGTAGGTATGTCCCATCTCGGAATGAAAATTCTTTACAGTCTTATGAACGCTGTGCCGTACATTTGGTGCGAAAGAGTTTTTGCCCCATGGGTTGATATGGAAGAAGAGATGATAAAACACAATATTCCGCTTTATGCGCTTGAAAGCGGAGATCCCGTGTCCGATTTTGACTTTATCGGTTTCACTCTCCAGTATGAACTCAGCTTTACAAATATGCTCAATATGCTCAGGCTTTCGGGCGTGCCGATTAAAAGCTGTGACAGAAAAGAACTTAAAAACATAGTAGTTGCAGGCGGACCGTGTGCCTGCAACCCCGAGCCGATTGCAGATTTTGTCGATATTTTCTTTATCGGTGAGGGTGAAGAGGTTGACCTTGAGGTTATTGAACTTTTCAGAAAGTGCAGAGCCGAGGGTAAATCAAAACAGGAGTTTCTTGAACTCTCATCTAAAATTGAGGGTGTATATGTTCCTGCACTCTATGATGTAACATATAACGAGGACGGCACAATCAAGTCATTCACTCCAAAAGGAGATGCTCCCGCTAAAATCCACAAGCGTATTATGCTTGATATGGACAAGTCGTTCTATCCTGATAATTTTGTAGTTCCGCTCGTTGAGATAGTTCATGACAGAGCGGTTCAGGAAATTTTCCGTGGCTGTATAAGAGGCTGTCGTTTCTGTCAGGCGGGCATGATTTACCGTCCCGTCCGTGAAAAATCTCCCGAAACTATAAATAAACAATGCAGAGCATTATGTGATAACACGGGTTACGATGAAGTTTCGCTATCTTCACTCAGTTCAAGTGACTACAGTCAGATTGTACCGTTGCTTGACAAGCTGAATGAGTGGAGCAAAGACGAAAAAGTCAGCATTTCACTTCCGTCACTGCGTGTTGACGGCTTTACAGATGACATTATGAATAAGATTAAAACCGTACGCAAGAGCGGACTTACCTTTGCTCCGGAGGCAGGCAGTCAGCGTATGCGTGATGTTATCAATAAAAATGTTCGTGAAGATGAACTTTTGCAGACTTGCACAACTGCATTTGCAGGCGGCTGGACTACGGTAAAACTCTATTTTATGATTGGTCTGCCTACCGAAACAATGGACGATGTCGCCGCAATTGCCGGCCTTGGTCAGTCTGTAGTTGATGCATATTACAAATGTCCCGACAAGCCAAAGGGCAAGTCGGTGCGTGTAACCGTGTCTGCATCCTCTTTTGTACCAAAACCGTTCACCCCGTTCCAATGGGAACCGCAGGATACAATCCCTGTTCTTCATGAAAAGCAACAGCACATCAAGGACAGTATTACAACACGAAAAATTCAGTTTAACTATCACGATGCCGATACAAGCTATCTTGAAGCAGTATTTGCAAGGGGTGACAGAAAACTTTGTAAGGTTATGGAGCTTGCATGTGAAAGAGGCTTTCATTTTGACGGCTGGAATGATTGTTTCAGCCTTGAAAAGTGGCTTGAACTCTTTGATGAATGCGGTGTTGATCCGTCATTTTATGCAAACAGACGCAGAAGTTTTGACGAAATTCTTCCGTGGGATCATATTGACTACGGTGTAACTAAGGATTTCCTTATCAGAGAATGTAAAAAAGCGTACGCAGATACAACAACACCGCATTGCAGACTGAAATGCAACAACTGCGGTGCGGCTAAATACGGAAAGGGTGTGTGTTTTGAAAAGCGTAAGAATATGGTTTAAAAAAGATTTTGAATGTCGCTATATTTCGCACCTTGATCTCAATCGATGTATGCTCCGTGCATTGCACAAGAGCAAAATCCCTATCTGGCATACAGAAGGATTTAACCCGCATCCGTTTGCAACATTCCCGTTGCCGCTTTCGCTTGGTTTCAGAGGTGTAAACGAATGTATGGATGTCAAGCTTGAGGATGAAAGCTTTCCGTTTGAAGAAATCATCTCAAGGCTTAACTGTTGTCTGCCGAGAGGACTTCGTGTGTTTGATGTAACGGAACCCGTTATGAAAGCCGGAAAGATTGCTTTTGCATCATTTACAATCAAGATTTCCTGTGACGGTGAAAACTCCCGTACAGTATGCGAACAACTCAAAGAACTGCTGACAAGCGAAAGTATTGAAGTTGAAAAGAAATCTAAAAAAGGCATAAAAACCGTTGACATAAAACAGGGTATAAAGAGCTTTGAAGTAACCGAGAAGTTCGACTTTGCAGAACTTGATGTTGTTTTGTCGGCAGGCAGCTCCGATAATGTGAATCCGAATCTGCTTGTATCGGCTTTTGAAAACCGTTTTTTGGTTTCCTGTGATATCGACATCACAAGAAATGACCTCTACAACGCAGATATGGAATTGTTTAGATAGGTGAATATATGTTTGAATTTACAATACGAGAAAATGATTTTTTAAACGGATTTTTGGATTTATTGAGTGACTATGTAAATAAGTCGTATAAATTTACCATGTCGTATCTAACAAGCCCTCTTTTGTCAGATGTGCGTGAGAGCGAAAGACTTGTTTTGCTTGTAGTCAACAAGTCTGTTTTTCAGAATATGTACAGTTTCATCAAGCTGAATGACAGCAATATGCAGTTTGCATCATTTTCCTGTCTTGAAACAGCCGTGAACTCAATGCGACTTTACAATGTCCTTGCTACAAATCCGGATTATATGCATGAATATATTACCGGCGGAAACTTTTCGCTTGAAGTATGTGAAAATGAAATTTCAGAAAAACAAAAAGAATACAACAAAGGTGAAGAGGAGTTCTCGCTCCGTGAATTTGCAACCGGACTTGGCAAATTCAATTCTTTTGAACTGAAAAATGCAGCTGTTGCGTCACAGCTTGTTGACGGCAATATCTATCTCGGACTTTCCTGCGGCAATGAACTCGGAGAGGATTTGCAGGATGAAGTCAGAAAGAGTATGATTGGTGCATACCTTTCACTTTCAAAGCACAATAAAATGTTTTTTAACGGCGGTATAGATGATAATCTTGAAGAGCTTGAGGACAAGCTCTATGCAAAGTTTCTTGAATATATCAGAAAGTTCTCATAATCTTTTTAAACTTTCACATTACTTTACACAAGCGTTCAATTTTCTGTCACATAAGACAGTTATTATATGCTTGTAAGTTAAAGATAAGCAAAAAACACTTTAACTTCACATAGATAATGCTTACAAGAACTTTTCATAGATTTCCTCTCTAATATGTCGAAAGACACAAAGGTCGGCTTTTCTGCCGACCTTTTTAATTTATCAGGTGTTTTATTATGAATTACTACTCCCTTAATAAGTATCTCAAAAATACATTCGGTGAAAAGGTGTACAAAATTTCGCTGAATGGTAATATGACATGTCCGAATCGTGACGGAACCCTCGGAACAAGGGGTTGTATTTTTTGCAGCAGGGGAGGCTCCGGAGAATTTGCCTCCGATGCACTTCTTCCTGTTCACGGACAAATCGATCAGGCTAAACTGCGAATAAAAAAGAAATCCGACTGTAAAAAGTTTATTGCATACTTTCAGCCGTTCACAAATACCTATGCGCCTGTTGAATATCTTGAAAAAATATTTACAGGTGCAATTTCAGAACCCGACATTGTTGCCCTTTCAATCGCAACCCGTCCCGATTGCCTGGGAAATAATGTGTTAGGTCTTCTTGAAAAACTGAACAAGATAAAACCTGTCTGGGTAGAACTCGGATTGCAGACAATTCATGAAAAATCGGCAGATTATATAAGAAGAATGTATCCGCTCTCCGTTTATGACTCAGCTACAGATAATCTTCATAAAATCGGAATCAATGTAATTACACACATTATTTTGGGACTTCCGAACGAATCTAAAGAAATGATGCTTGAATCTGTAAAATATGCAGGCAGTAAAACCGACGGAATTAAACTGCAGTTGTTGCATATTTTAAAAAACACAGACTTGTGTGATGACTATGAAAGCGGAAAATTTGATGTGCTTTCAATGGAGGATTATATTGATATTCTTTGCGATTGCGTTGAAGTGTTGCCTGAAAATGTTGTAATTCACCGTTTAACAGGTGACGGGGATAAAAAACTGCTCGTTGCACCCATGTGGAGTGCCGATAAAAAGCGTGTTTTAAACTCAATCAACCGTGAATTTGCAAAGCGTGATATCACGCAGGGAAGAAAGGCAAAGTAAAAGACTTCCGAATCAATCATCGGAAGTCCTGTTTTCAAGAGTATTGTCATTGTGATTTTTCTCTTTTTCAGCTTTCTTCTGAGCTGTTTTTTTACCGATTGCATATGCAACAGTTAATATAGCCAAGCATCCCGCAGTTATGCCCATGCCGGCAAGGAAAAATTTTATTTGCTTATCTTTAATGGGATTGTAATCAATATATTCGTTATCTGAGGCATTAACAGTTGTAGGCTCGGTCGGGTGTTTACTTTTACCGCTCTTTCCTGTAGCTTGCGTGCTGTTTTTATTGCTTGACGAGGAACTTCCGCCGCTAACCGTTCCCGATGCATTTTTATATATTCTGATACACGATGCAGTGCAACTTCCAACATCCATAAAGTTCACATCGGAATCAACACATTGATTCGCCGTGTAGTCAATATACGCAGTACCTTCTTTTATTGTTTTGAAATCGAGTGTTAAGACATCGCTTCCGCCAGAAATATTCTGTCCTTCAGAATTAAGAAAAACAACTTTAACCTTGCCGCTTTTCTTGTTGACCTGAATTTTTGAGCCGTTATTCACTGCCTTAACCTTTCTGAATTCGATATAGTCGGGGTCATATGTAAATTCAAATGTTGCGGCAGAAAGTCGATTGCCGGAATTTGCGGAAAGCGCAACGCTGAAAAGTCTGTTTGGTTTCATATCTGCATTCTGCATTTCAAAACTTACGCTTTCAGTTGCAAATGCACTTGTTAAAGATATTTGCAATAAAGCTACCAAAATTAAAATAATAGAAAATAGTTTTTTCATAGTTCGCCACATAAAATTAAAATATTTCAAAATCTCACTTGATTTTTCTGATTTCATTTGATATAATAAACAGGTCGTTTGGAGAGATGTCCGAGCTGGCCGAAGGAGCATGATTGGAAATCATGTATACGGTGAACACCGTATCAGGGGTTCGAATCCCCTTCTCTCCGCCATATATAAAACTGAGCAAACAAGCCGATGT
>ENA-UONX01000486-UONX01000486.1-human-gut-metagenome-genome-assembly--contig:-P74old-NODE-486-length-57096-cov-19.286881_pt1 | contig 57096 bp, 50 predicted proteins | sample MGYA00242466_ERZ724013 | MGnify/ENA metagenome assembly ERZ724013 | reverse complement strand
CTTAACCCAACATCTCACGACACGAGCTGACGACAACCATGCACCACCTGTCTCACTTTGTGCAAGCACACCTTACATCTCTGTAAGTTTAAGTGGATGTCAAGACCTGGTAAGGTTCTTCGCGTTGCTTCGAATTAAACCACATGCTCCGCTGCTTGTGCGGGCCCCCGTCAATTCCTTTGAGTTTCAACCTTGCGGCCGTACTCCCCAGGCGGAATACTTATTGCGTTTGCTGCGGCACAGAGGGAGTTTATACCCCCTACACCTAGTATTCATCGTTTACAGCGTGGACTACCAGGGTATCTAATCCTGTTTGCTCCCCACGCTTTCGAGCCTCAGCGTCAGTAATCGTCCAGTAAGCCGCCTTCGCCACTGGTGTTCCTCCTAATATCTACGCATTTCACCGCTACACTAGGAATTCCGCTTTCCTCTCCTGCACTCAAGTCCGACAGTATTGGATGCAGCCCCCAAGTTAAGCCCGGGTATTTCACATCCAACTTACCAAACCGCCTACGCACCCTTTACGCCCAGTAATTCCGGACAACGCTCGCCCCCTACGTATTACCGCGGCTGCTGGCACGTAGTTAGCCGGGGCTTCCTCCTATGGTACCGTCACTTCCTTCGTCCCATAGGACAGAGGTTTACAATCCGAAAACCTTCTTCCCTCACGCGGCGTTGCTGGGTCAGGCTTGCGCCCATTGCCCAATATTCCCCACTGCTGCCTCCCGTAGGAGTCTGGACCGTGTCTCAGTTCCAGTGTGGCCGATCAGCCTCTCAGCTCGGCTACCCATCGTCGGCTAGGTGGGCCGTTACCCCGCCTACTACCTAATGGGACGCGAACCCCTCCCAAAGCGATTTTCTTTGACCCCTTCGTCATGCGACATTGTGGTCTTATGCGGTATTAGCACCTGTTTCCAGGTGTTATCCCCCTCTTTGGGTCAGGTTATTCACGTGTTACTCACCCGTGCGCCACTAAGATAAAAACCGAAATCTTTATCTCCGTTCGACTTGCATGTGTTAGGCACGCCGCCAGCGTTCGTCCTGAGCCAGGATCAAACTCTTGAGTTAAATCCTGATCACCAAAAATCATCTCTGATTCCCGGCGCTCGTTTACTTATTCTGGCCTAAAAACTCTCGTTTTCAGCCTCGCAGGTCCTTCCAACCTGCTTGACCGTTTCCTGAATTACTTGCTTATTTTTTGATCTTGCACTATATAGTTTTCAAGGTGCGTTCCCGCTGTTCTTCCGGTCTCTCTTGTCCGTTTCCCCAGCGCGCTTGACTATAATACCAAACGACCCGAATATTGTCAACAGCTTTTTTCAACTTTTTTTGATTTTATTTTTGCTGTTGCCAAAAAAGTCCCTAAATGCATATAATATTTAGCAAAAAGTCTTTTGAGAAAGCGGTGAGTTCTTGTGGACATGCGTCCCGTAGGATTTTTTGACAGCGGTTTGGGCGGTGCAAGCGTCCTGCGGGAGGCCCTGCACCTGCTGCCGAACGAGAATTATCTGTATTATGGCGATGACGCCAACGCCCCTTATGGCGACAGATCTTATACCGACATTGCCTTTCTTACCGAAAAAAGCGTCTCTGCAATGGCCGATTTCGGCATAAAGGCCGCCGTAATAGCCTGCAATACTGCCACGGCCACCTGCATAGATGCACTCCGCGGCGCATTCCCTTTTCCCATAGTAAGTATAGAGCCTGCCATAAAGCCCGCCTGCGAAACCGAAGGCAGCGGCCGCGTGCTCATGCTTTCAACCGCTGCCACGGCAAGCCTTCCGCGCTATAAGCATCTGCTTTCCACAATGAAGGACCCTTCCCGCGTTGTCAGCGTCCCTTGCCCCGGGTTGGTAGAGCGGATAGAGCGCGGCTGTTTTGCCGCCGATGCGTTTGATGACATACTCGAAAAGCATCTTTCTTTCCTTGAAGGTGAAACAATAGATGCGATAGTTATGGGCTGCACGCATTATGTTTTCATAAAAAAAGCCTTTGCCCGCTATGCATCGCTGCATTTTAGGGGAAAGGCAGAATTGTTTGACGGCAATGCCGCAACCGTGCGCCAGCTTGGCCGCGTGCTTAAAGCCAATAATATTGAAAATCCGTGCGGCAGTGCGCATGTTGAATACCGCACCAGCGGCGATAAAGCCCATTTGGATCCTATTTTTCGTTCGCTTATCGCGCGATAACGCCGCTTAGGCCAAGTATCGCTTCCAGCACGCCGCCCGCTATCGCCATCGCCTTGTCGGACGCCGTATAGCAGTTGCATAGCTCCCCACGCGGGTCAACATCCCCGCTTTTCATGCCCTGATGCACCGTTATGCCTTTGGGCAGAAGCCCGCGCAGCACCCCGCCTATATTTGTTTTCATTGCCTCGCCGTTCACCGTGGCAATAATATCTCCCGCGCTTACAATGTCGCCTATTTCGCGCACCGGTTCAAATGTACCTCCGCACGGCGCACGCAGCACCCTGTCCGCGCCCACGCCGCCAATTATTCCCGCTACGCCCGTGTTCGGCGCAGCGCTCCCGTTCAGTATCACCCGGCCAAGGTTATGCCCGCGCTGCGTTTCTATCACCGCGTGGCAGTCCGCTCCCGCCGTAAACCCAGGCCCCAGCGCTATAACTATCGGTGCATCGTCAATTCGCGTGTTTATGTTTTTCTTCGCTATTATTGCGTCCACTATCGCGTCCGGCTTCAGTTCCGCTCTGCATTCGCATTTTTCGTCCGCAATAACTGGTATCCCGCCCGCCTTTATTATGCTCAGCGCTTCGCCCGCGTTTCCCGCGCGCCTTGCCTTAACTCCTTCAACGCTCGTTTCGCCAAGCCTTATCGCCTCGCTGAAGCATACCGTGCGCCGTATCGCCGTCGGGTTCGGCGTGTCCGTCATCGCCACGGCAAAGCCGCTCCTGTGCAGCCGCAGCGCAACGCCGCTTGCCAAATCACCCGCGCCCTTTATCAGCACAAGCATCGCCATTCCCCCTTCATCAGCGCCCCGCCGTATACTTTTGTGTTCAAAAGCCGCGCAAGCTCCTCCGCCTGCCCCGCTTTTGCCGCGTCCATCTGGTTTAGGAACGCCTTCGTGTGCAGCCCTTCCGCATTCGCAACGCGCGCCGCTGTTTCAGGCGTTATACTGTCCTCCGCTTTGCATTGGCCGAGCTGGCAGTATTTTTCTGTTCTGTGCGCCGCTTCCTTCACTCTTTTGCCCATGCCGCTCATGCCTATCACAAGTATGGTATCCTTTGCGCATTGCGGTATTACCGGTTCATAATCAAGGTGCGCCTTGAACGGCAGCCCCTTTGAGCCGTCCGCCTCTATTATCACATATTCGGCCATTTCGCACAGCTTTTCCGCCGCAACATCGCTCGGGCAAAGCTTTTTCTCCTCCCCCAGCTTAGCTATGCATACCGCGCGGCCCTTTTTTATCAGCAGCCGCGCGTCCTCCTCCGTCGGGTTCAGCAGTGTGGGTATGTGCCGCGGCACGGCAATATGCGTCGTCGTCATTACCGCCACGCTGTGCTCCTTCTCCAGCTCCCTTGCCAGCGTGTACATCATTGTGGTCTTTCCGCCGCCGCCTATTATGGCCGTTGCGCCGCGCTGTATGTTCATCAATTCCGCCAGCAGCATGGCTCCGCTCTCCCGTCCGTTGTTTTTATATGAGAATATCGCGTTTTTCATGCCATGTCAAATTATTTTGCCATATATAAAGACCGTCCGCTCATTTTCTGCGGACGGTCGCATAACGCCTATATCGTTTTTATTTCACTGTTTTTTAGATACTGCCGCAGGAACAGCATGGACATTATAAGGCACATCGCTTCCGACAATATCGGCGTGTACCATATTCCGTCCGCGCCGAAGGAGAGCGACAGCGCCATAAGGCTTATGCTTTGCAGCACAAGTCCGCGGCCTATCGATATGGCTGTTGCCTGCCTGGGCCTTTCAAGCGCGGTCATGAATCCGCCTATCAGCACATTAAAGCCCAGAATTATGTATGAAAAGCTGTATGTTCTGAAGGCGCTCACGCTGTATGCAATAAGGCTGTCGTCCACGTCCTTCAAAAACATGCCTACAACTTGGTTGGAGAATATGTATAGCCCAACGAATACTATCGCCGCCATGGCCGTAACCGTGTGCACGCCGTATTTCAGCAGTGTATTGCATTTTTCGCGGCTGCCTTCGCCGTAATAGAAGCTGATAAGCGGCTGCGATCCTTGGGATACGCCCATCATCAGGTTTATTACAACCGTGTTCACGTATGCTATTATCGTGTATGTTACCACGCCGTCGTTGCCGATATAATGCAGCACCGTGCGGTTGAATATGAACATCATAACGCCCGTGCAAAGCTCCGTTATTCCGTCGGCAAAGCCGATTGGTATAAGGCGCTTGTATATATGCGGATCAAAGCGGAATTTTCTTATTTTGAACGAACAGCGGCCGCCCAGGAAATGCACAATGTATATTGTGCTTGTTATAAACTGGGAAAGTCCCGTTGCAAGCGCCGCGCCATATGTGCCCATGTCCAATATAAATATTGCAACATAGTCCATCACGCAGTTGGACAGGCATCCTATTATGACTGTTATAAGCGCGGTCTGCGGGAAGCCGTCAGTCTTTATCAGTATTTCCAAATTGTACGATATCAAAAAGAAAGCACTGAACGGCGCAAGGCCCTTAAGATAATCAACGGTGTAATCAAGCGTAACGTCGTTCGCGCCGAGCAGGCGTGCGATGGGCTCCGTGAATATAAGCACCGCCGCCGTTATGACAACGCCCATTATTATAAGCACCGTCAGGTTTTGGGATAGCAGCTCATCAGCCTCCCGTTTTTTCTTCTGCGCCATAAATATTGCAATTATGGTGCTTGAGCCCACCGCGAACATTACTGCAACAGCAAACAGCAGATTGGTAAACGGCAGCGCCAAATTAACTGCGCTCATGGCGTATTCCCCAACGCCGCGGGCCACCATCAGCCCGTCCACAACGGAGTAGAGACAGAACACCATCAGCGACGCGGTAGTAGCGGATACAAACCGCGCAAAATCGCTTCGCAGGCTTTTGCCTGTGAGTTTCAAAATAACACAACCTTTCTCATTTTGTTTTTATATACACCCGCCCGCTTTCCGCACGCATGGCGGGGTATTGACTATATATTCAACTTTTGATTTATCGTTCCCGGTTTAGAGAGTATTTTGGGACGCTTTACAAGCTCAAACATTAAGCCTGCCCTGAAAGGGGAGGTGGATGCGAGTGTAACGAGCAGACGGAGGGGTTACAAAGCAGCTCACAGCTCTTTGTTTGTCACAACCCCTCAGTCAATCCGCCTTACGGCGTATTGCCAGCTCCCCGTCCGGGGCGCCTTTTGGTGCGCCTTACAAGCTCATACGATCACACGCCATCGGGCGTATTTCACATGGCGCAGCCATATTTCACATTGCGAAAGCAATATTTGACTGCGCATCGGCGCAATTTCACCGCATGCGTAAGCATGCTTTACCCTTCCTTCCCCCCGGATTCCTCTATCTCCATTTCTATTTCCTTTGCCTGCGCGCCGCCCAGTGCGCACCACAGCGTTACCGTAACAAGTATCACCGCGCTGCCTATCATTGCGAACGTGTCGGGCATTTCGCCCGTGCCGAGCCATACCCATACGGGGTTTAGCACTATCTCAACAGAGCTTATCAGCACGCAGCCGAGCGGCGGACAATAGTTTATTGCCACGCTGTACAATGCATACGGCAGGCCGAGCATGAATATGCCCATAACCGCCACCATCACTACCGATATCGTAGTCACCTCCGGCGGATAAACAAACGTGAACGGTATGCCCACTATCGCCATCAGCACAAGGCCTACCAGCGTGCCGGAAAGGCGGTTGCCGCCCTCGCTTTCGCCCATCAAAAGGTACGCGCCCGCAAGGCTGCATCCGTCGATTATAGCTATTATGTTGCCCAGCGCCCCGCCGGGTTTAAGCTGATCCATGAAGAAAAGCGCAATGCCGCCGACGGTCAGCAGCACCGCCGCGTAGTCAAGCCCGCGGTATTTCTTTTTGAAGAATACCATGCTCAGTATCACCAGCCATACGGGCGACGTGTATTGCAGCACTATTGCGTTCGCCGCCGTTGTAAGGCGGTTGGCTATTATGTAAAGGAATCCCGTCGCGCATACGCATGTGCCTATCAGTACGGTGCGGCCGTTTATGCTTATTTTCATTTTCAGCGCCTTCATGGCGATAAACAGCGTTATCGCCCCCGCGAAGCCGCGCCAGCCCGCCAGCACCATTGAGTTCCACGGCGTAAGCTTTATGCAAAGCCCGTTCGCACTCCAAAGCAGCGCGCATGTGAGCATGAGCAGTATGCCTATGTATTTTTTGCTTCCGTTCGGCCTTGTGATACCTTTTTCCATATATTAGCCTTCCCTACACCTAAAAAACGGCCTTTAGAGCCGCATAGATCGAATTTCTGTTCAGATAAGATACAGAAAGGGCCCTCCCTTTAACGGAAGGGCCGATCCTTGATTCGCAGTTAATTAGTCCTGCTTGGGTGCGCCAACGGGGCAAGCGCCTTCGCACGCGCCGCACTCGATGCACATATCGGGGTTGATCTCGTAATGATCCTCGCCCTGGGAGATAGCGCCAACGGGGCAAGCGCCTTCGCACGCGCCGCAGGAGATGCAAGCATCAGTGATCTTATAAGCCATGGTATATTACCTCCGGTCATTATTCTGTATATATTGTAGCATATAACTTAAAAAAATCAAGGGGGAGGACATGTGTTGCGCACATATATAATTTACATCAGTGTCATATCCACCCTGTTTTGTTTAGTTCAGTTCTATCGTGAAAACGCTGTCGCCTATATGCATTTCAACCGTACCGCCGGCCACACCAAGTTCTGACCAATCTATTTTGTAATACCCGTATTTTTCCAAGCATTTGGGCGCGTATACCGGTTCGTATTCCGCCTTCACCTGATTTCCGTTGACGTATGCGGTCATGCTCCTGCTCTGCGCAATTTCCTCCGCCGTGGGCGTTTCCCCGTTTTCGTCCCGCGCAGTATTTACAAATTCAAATGCCGCGCTCAGGTTCTTGCTCCCGCTGACGTAACAGTATTCAACCAACACTATGCCGTTGCTTTCAATATTCACCTTCTGAGCACTTTGCGCAAGCGATTCATACCGATTTTTCAAAATGGAATAGTTCGTATTGTAAAAATCGAACGCGCTGTCGTCAAAATACGCTCCGGTCACATAATGCCCGGCATCTTCAAAATCAAGGCAGCAACACACCAGCGAATGCGCTATTTCGTCGCCAACGCTTTCTCTCAGCTTATCGGTCGCTTCTTTATACTCATTGATAGCGTCGTATCCGGCGCACAGTTCGCTGTACGCCTCCGCATATGGGGACGGCGCATCGCCATCCGCCTGTGCTATATTATTTGCTTGTGTTGCAGGCTCTTGCGAGCCGCTGCACCCTGCGGCAAGCAGTCCCAAGCATAGCAAAACCACGACCAATGTCTTTTTCATATATTCGCCCTCCGTATTGTGTTATTTTACCTCCCTCATCTTCCCAACTCTGCACTGTATGCTTTTTAGCGCGGTGTGGGTAAGGCACAGGAGGTCATCTATCTCTTTTGCCGCGTTAAGGTGTTTTTCCTGCCATATATGATTATAAACAATGTATATGTTGGCTTATCGCGCCAAATGGTATATAATAATGATAACTATGAACATGTAAAGGAGATAAAAATATGCCTCTTGTAACCAGTACCGAAATGTTCAAAAAGGCCTATGAAGGCGGCTACGCCATAGGCGCGTTCAACGTAAATAACATGGAGATAATCCAGGGCATAACCGAAGGCGCAAAGGAGCTCAACGCCCCGCTGATACTTCAGGTGTCCGCAGGCGCGCGCAAATACGCCAACCATACTTACCTTATGAAGCTTGTTGAGGCCGCAATAATCGAAACCGGCCTGCCCATATGCCTGCATCTTGACCATGGCGACAGCTTTGAGCTTTGCAAAAGCTGCATAGACGGCGGCTTCACCTCCGTCATGATAGACGGCAGCCACCATGGTTACGAGGATAATGTGGCGCTCACCCGTCAGGTGGTTGAATATGCTCACGACCACGGCGTTGTGGTAGAAGGCGAGCTCGGTCGCCTTGAAGGCGTTGAGGACGACGTTAAGGTTGCCATAGGCCAGGGCAGCTATACCGATCCCGATCAGGTTTACGATTTTGTTACCCGCACCGGCGTGGATTCCCTTGCCATAGCCATAGGCACCAGCCACGGCGCATATAAGTTCAAGCCCGGCACCAAGCCGCAGCTCCGCTTCGATATTCTTGAAGAGGTTCAGAAGCGCCTGCCCGGCTTCCCCATAGTGCTGCACGGTGCAAGCAGCGTTATACCCGAATTTGTTGAAAAGATAAACAAATACGGCGGCAATATGCCCGATGCCATAGGCGTGCCGGAGGATATGCTGCGCCAGGCCGCAAGCATGGCAGTCTGCAAGATAAATATTGATTCCGATCTGCGCCTTGCCATGACCGCAAGCGTGCGCGAGCATCTTTATACCCATCCCGACCATTTTGACCCGCGCCAGTATCTAAAGCCCGGCCGCGAAGCCATAAAGCAGATGGTAATGCACAAAATACAGTATGTGCTCGGCTGCGAGAACAAGGCGTAAGCTTCGGTGATAAATATGGAAATAGATCAGAATGACCTTATCGCCCTTGAGGACAGGGACGGAAACGAGCTTGCCTATGAAATAATGGACGTTGTGCCGTTCCTTGGCAAGGAATACGCCGTGCTGTTCCCCGTGGACGATGAAAGCGATGAGCCGGAGCTTGTTATATTGGAGCTTATGGCCGGCGCCGATGATGAAGAGGAAGAGCTGCGCGGCGTGGACGACCCAAATGTGCTCGACGCGGTTTTCAAGCTGTTCCTTGAAAGGGAAAAGGAAGCGGAGCGGGACGGCGAGTGATGCGCCGCTATCCCATATATAATGTAGGAGACTGAATGCTGAAGGAATACATACAGGGCGTGCGCTCGCTATCCATAATAGGCATGTGCAAAAACGCCGGCAAGACCACCGTGCTCAATAAGCTGATTGCGGAGCTTAACGAATCCCGCGTCCGCCTTGGGCTTACCAGCATAGGGCGGGACGGTGAAAGCACGGACCTTGTTACCCGCACGGCAAAGCCCGGCATATACGTTTATGAAGGCACGCTCGTTGCCACGGCCGTGGACATGTTCCGCCTGAGCGATATCACGCGGGAGATAATCTATTCCACCGGATGGCCCACCCCCATGGGGGAGGTCGCGGTTGTCCGCGCCCGAAGCGACGGCAGCGTGCAGCTTGCCGGCCCCAGCATGACTGCGCAGCTGAGCGCGCTTGTGGACGTTTTTTCTTCCTTCGGCGCGGATATGACGATAATAGACGGCGCGCTCAGCCGCAAAACGCTCTGCGCGCCCACCGTGAGCGAAGCGACCATACTTTGCACCGGCGCATCCTATTCGCGGGACATAAACGTGGTCATCGAGGATACCGCCTTTTCAACCGCGCTTTTGACGCTGCCGCGACAGGAATCCTTCAGCGAGGCGGAGCTGGATATGCCCATAAGAGGCAAAATACGCTTCAAGCGCGCGGACGGCACGGTTGAGCCGATGAAGGACGGCATAACCCTTGCCGAGGCGCTCCGCAGCCGCGAATATGTGGACGTAAAAAGCGCGTATATCACCGGCGCGGTAACGGACGCAACAATAAAGCCCGTGCTCATGGGCGGGGCAAAGCTGAAGGGCTTCGAGCTGAGCGCAGAGGACGGCAGCAAGCTGCTGCTCAGTCACGATTCATATGAAAAGCTGCTCATTCGCGGCGTGCGCATTGGCGTAAGGCGGCCGGTAAAGTTGGCGGCAATAACGGTAAACCCCGTTTCCGCATACGGGTTCCACATGGACCCGAAGCTGCTGCTCGACAGCATGCGCGCCGCGGTAAGCGTGCCGGTAGTGAACGTGGAAAGCAAGGACGAGGATTGATAAAAGGAGACTATTACAAATGGCAATGACATTTTCCCAGCAGGAGAACATAGGATTCAGATACGTTATCAATTCGCTTTCCTGTTCAAGTCCGTATGGTCAGGCGCGGGTGAGCAAGCTGCGCTTTTTTGACCCGAATGAGATAGACGAACTGAAAACGCAGCTTTCAAACGTATGCCGTGTTAAGGATACGCTAACCACGCTCAGCTTTGAATACGGCAGGCTTCAGCGGCTTATGATGCCCATGAAGGATATCCGCAGGAGCGTTTTGAACCTGAGTGAAGGGGCGCTCAGCGAGCTTGAGCTTTTTGAGCTGAAGCGCTTTTTGCTGCAAACCGAGCTTATAGCCCCCGTGCTTGAGGACGTTATAGCCAAGGCGCACATAGAGGGCATAGCGATACCCGCGCAGACGGAGGCGCTGCAAATAATAGACCCCGAGGGCAGCCGCGCCGCAACCTTCTTCATTGCGGATAACGCATCGCCCGAATTGAAGCAGGTGCGCCGCGAAAAGCGGGAAATAGAGGAGCTTATCCGCAAGGAGACAGACAGCGCTGAACGCGCGCGGCTTATGGCGCTGCGCAGTGCTGCCGCAGGCAAAGAGGACGCGGAGGAGCGCCGCATCCGCAAAGAGATTTGCCTTAACCTTACGCCGTATACCGCTTCAATAATAGACTGCATGGATAACGTGGCGGAGCTTGATTTCACAATCGCCCGCGCGGAGATAGCCGCGCAGTACGGCGGGGTTATGCCGCACTTCAGCGACGGTCCCGTTGAAATGGAGGATATGGTCAACCCCCGCGTGGCGGATGCGCTTTTCGAGCGGGAGCGGCACTTTACCCCCGTTTCCCTTTCAGCACCGGTTGGCGCAACGGTAATAACCGGCGCTAACATGGGCGGCAAAAGCGTTGCGCTCAAAACCCTTGCGCTCAACGCCATGCTTGTCAAGGCGGGCATGCTGCCCTTTGCAAAATACGCAAAGCTTCCGCTTTTCGGCGGCATATTCATAGTAAGCGAGGATTTGGAGGACATGGACCGCGGCCTTTCAAGCTTCGGCGCGGAGATAGTGCAGTTCAACGAGGTTGAGCAGGCCGCCGCACAAACCGAAGGCATAAGCCTCATACTGCTGGATGAATTTGCCCGCGGCACGAATCCGGAGGAGGGCGCAATGATAGTGCGTGCCGTAACGCGCTATCTTGACAATCAGCCCAGCGTAAGCGTGCTTACCACGCATTACGACGGCGTAGCCGCGCTTGCCTCCGCCCATTTTGAGGTGAAGGGCTTAAAGGATATGGACATGGCCAAGGTTGCGGAGGAAATAGCCGCCTCCGACGGCCACATAAAGGGCGCGGACATAATAGCGTCCCATATGAACTACGGCCTTTACCGCGCTCAGGGCGCGGAAAGCTGCCCGCGCGACGCCCGTAATATATGCGCATTGCTCGCGCTGAAGGATGAGATATTGAGGGATATATAAATCCCCCATCCGCTGATTCGCTAATGCTTATTGCAACCTCTCTTTATAGGGAGGTTTTTTTGCGCCGCACGGTTAATCCCACCTAACCTATTTTACACACTATCGCCCCCGAGCGCGTACATCGCCAAAAGGCTCCCTCTTAGAGGGAGCTGGCAAACCGAAGGTTTGACTGAGGGAGTCCAAAAGGCTCCCCGGACGGGGAGCTGTCGCCGTCAGGCGACTGAGGGGTTGAAACAGACAAAGAACTGCAAGCTTCTTTTTAACCCCTCCGTCTGCTCATTTCATTCGCAGCCACTTTCCCGCCCGCGGGGACAGCTTTTTAGGGTTGGCGGCGCAATACCAAAAACCTCCCCTTTTCTATTGGGGAGGTTCATTAAGCGATGATGAATTGACTGGGGTTTGGCCGAAATTATGTGCTGCTCCTCCTACGCGGCCTTGCCCTTTTTCTTCCTTGCCGCCGCAATAAGGTCGGGAAGCTGCGCCAGCACTATCGCCGCAAACATTATCGCGCAGCCCAGCATTTCGCGGCCGGAGAATTTCTGGTTCAGCAGCACCCAGCCCGCCAGCGCCGCAAACACGCTTTCAAGGCTCATCAGCAGCGATGCCACCGCAGGCTCGGTGTTCTTCTGGGCAATTATCTGCAGCGTGTAGCCCACGCCGCTGGACATTACGCCCGTATAAAGAATGGGTATTATCGCTTCCCCTATGGCCTGCCATGTGGGTACGCTGCCGTCTATCAGCATGAACACGGCCGAAAGCGCAGCGCATACGAAAAACTGTATGCAGCTCATCTTAATGCCGTCAACCTTGGGTGAAAAGTGGTCTATCAGCAGTATGTGCGCGGTGTAGCCGAACGCGCAGCAGAGTATCAGCGCATCGCCCTTTTGCAGCGTGAAGCTGCCGTTCATCGATAGGAAATAAAGCCCAACCACGCCCAGCGCTACGCTTATCCATACCGTAACGGGCAGCCTGCGCCGCTGGAATATCCCAAACACCGGCACGAATACTATGTACATTGCCGTTATAAAGCCCGCCTTGCCCACCGTGGTGAACCCTATGCCAAGCTGCTGCAATGCGCTTGCCACCGCGAGCGCCGCGCCCACAACAATGCCGCCCACTATAAGCGTGCGCCTGTCCTTTGGGTAAGCTTCGGCCGCACGGCCGCTTTTCTTCTGCTTAGCGTTATTGAACGCAATAAGCGGCAGCAGCGCAATACCCGCCGCAAGTGACCTGAGCGCATTGAATGCATACGCGCTCATGGAGTCGCCGCCCATTGCCTGGAACACGAAAGCCGTGCCCCAAATGAGCGCAACCAATACCAACATCAAGTTACTTTGTATCTGTTTCCCGTTCATGCGCTGATTATATCATATATTTGTTTGCTTTTCCATTGCTTTCAGCGCGGACATATACGCTTTAAGATACTTTTCTTCTTATAAAATATGTAGTATAATCGATTCGAATCGCGCAGATACCCATTTTATATTAGACGGAGGAAATATGCTGAACATCATTACCAAGCTGATGAGCGAAAACGACTGCTATAAAGCAGGGCGCACCATAACCCCCCGCGGCATAACCATACACAGCACTGCCGAACCCGGCATGCGGGCGGGCGTATGGTACGAGCTGTGGAACAAGAGCGCAAGCGAGCAGGGCGGGCGCGAGGTCTGCGTGCATGCATTTGCGGACGACGAAATCGTTATGCAGTATCTGCCCTGGACAATGCGCGGCTGGCATGCGGGCGGCACGGATAACAACGACCATATAGGCATTGAGCTGTGCGAACCGGCGGGCATGATATACACCGATGATTTTGATGTTGCGGATTACGACACGGCGCGTTTTCAGCCGTATTTCGACAGGCTATGGAGCAACGCCGTGCAGCTTTGCGCTTACCTTATTCGCCAATACCCCACCATCGGGATAAACGAAATAGTAAGCCATCACGAGGGGTTCCTTCGCGGCACTGCAAGCGGGCATCACGATCCCGAGCATTGGTGGAAATTCCACAACAAAACCATGGATGATTTTCGCGCGGCAGTTGCGCGGGAAACGGAGGATAAATAAATGACCAAAATGCGTTTTATAGACCTGCACTGCGATACCGTAGTATGCGAGGTCATGGGGAACGAGGACAGCAAAAACCTGCGCTCCAACCCAACCGGCATGCTTGACCTGCTTCGTATGAAGGAGGCGGGCTGCCTGCTGCAATGCTTTGCGCTGTATATCCCGCCCATGAAGCGGATAGCAAGCACCACCGGCGAAGCCGACGAGTGGGATTTCTTCAACGATGCAGCCGATTGCTACGACCGTCAGATGGCCGCCAACACGGACCTTATCCGCCCCGTCGGTAAATATGCGGACATTGAAAAAAACATGGCGGACGGCATAATGTCCTCCATGATGACGATTGAAAACGGCGAACCGCTTAACGGCAAAATAGAGCGGCTGGACGAAATGTACCGCCGCGGCGTAAGGCTTATAACCCTTACCCATAATCAGGAAAACACGCTCGGCTACCCCAACTGCCTTGAGCCCGATGCGGGGCTTAAGCCCTTCGGTATAGAGACCGTAAGGCGCATGAACGAGCTTGGCATTATAATAGACACCGCGCATCTCAGCGACGGCGGCTTCTGGGATGTTGTAAAGCATTCCTCAAAGCCCTTCGTCGCCTCCCATTCCAACGCAAGGGAGCTTTGCCCCGTTATGCGCAACCTTACGGACGATATGCTGCGCGCCGTTGCGGATAAGGGCGGCATGGTCGGACTCAACTACGCTGCCGATTTCCTTGTGGACAAGACCCGCTATACCTACTGCGCCGATATAGCGCGCCATGCGCGTTACATGGCCGATAAGGCGGGCGTGGACATAGTTGCGCTCGGCAGCGATTTTGACGGCATAAGCAGCACGCTTGAATTCGGCGGGGTAGAGGGCCTTGGCATGATAGAGGAGGCGCTGAACCGCTGCTTCACCGCGGACGAGGTGGATAAGATAACCCATCTTAACGCGCTAAGGGTAATTAAGGACACCGTTGGTTAAACCGAAGAGTTTGAAAGATATATATTATAATAGAAGGAGACACGCTTATGGATGTATTTGAGGCGCTATCCGCTTTGACCACCACCCCGGGCGTAACAGGCAATGAGGTTGCCGTGTCCGAGGTTGTCAAGGGATATTACAAAGCCTATACGGACGATATATTCATCGATCCAATGGGCAACACCTATGCGCATATAGGCGACCACGGCCCCGTGCTGCTGGTGCAGGCGCATATGGACGAAGTCGGCATGATGGTGACCGATATTGAGGAGGACGGCTTGCTCCGCATACGCTCCGTTGCGGGCGTTGACCCGCGGGTGCTGCCCGGCAGCGAGGTACTGGTGCACGGCAAAAGGGTGCTCAATGCCGTTGTGGGCGCAATTCCGCCGCACCTTCAGCAATCGGGCGACAATACAAAGCCCTATTCGATAGACGATATGGTTTGCGATACCGGCCTTGATGCAGCTGAAGTGAACGAGCTTGTGCGCGTGGGCGACAATGTAACGTTCGCGCTGCTGCCGCCGATGAAGCTGAAGAACAACATAGTTGCCGGCAAAACTTTCGATGACCGCGCCTGCATAACCGTTATGCTCGAGGCCATGGATATACTTAAAAAATCCAAGCTGGACTGCCAGGTCATATTCTGCGCCACCGTGCAGGAAGAATGCGGCGGCGGCGGCGCGCGCGCCAGCGTATGGAACGCCAAGCCCGATATGGCAATAGCCATGGACGTTTGTCATGCGCCCACGCCGGGCATAAAGCCGTTTGACGCAATAGACATAACAAAGGTTTCCATAACCTGCGGCCCGAACATACACCCCAAGATGTTCAAAATGATAACCGAAGCCGCGGACGAGCAGAACATCCCCTGGGATTACGACGTTGCCCCCGCGCATACGGGAACCGACGCATGGGATACCCAGATACAGATGGGCGGCGTTGCAACAGGGCTTATATCGCTGCCGCTTAGGTATATGCATACGAGCGTAGAGGAAATATCGCTCACCACGCTTAAAAACTGCGCCAAGGTAATTGCCCGCTTTGCCCAGAACATCGGCGCGGATTGGGAGGAAAAGCTATGCTTAGACGATTAGAAGAACTTTCCAACTTGATAGGCGTAAGCGGCGATGAGGGCCGCGTGCGCCGCTATATAAAGGCCGAGCTTGCCAATATAGACGGCCTTGATATGAAAACCGACGCCATGGGCAACCTAATCGTGCATAAGGCAGGAAAAGGCCCCAAGGTAATGGTAGCCGCGCACATGGACGAAGTCGGCATGATAGTTATAGGCGCGCTTGACAACGGCCTTATAGCCTACGGTCAGCGCGGCATAGATTCCCGCGTTGTGGTATCCAAGCGCGTGCTTGTGGGCGACGAAATGATAGAAGGCGTTATAGGCGCAAAGGCGATACACCTGCAAACCGCTGCGGACCGCAAAACCGTACTCGGCCACAGCGAGCTTTTTGTTGACATTGGCGCAAAGGATAAGGACGACGCCCTGAAATACGTTAAGCCGGGCGACAGGATAGGCTTTGCCACCAAATTCAAGCGCCTTGGCGAAAAGCGCGTTATGGGCAAGGCGCTGGACGACCGCGTGGGCTGCGCAATACTTATGCAGCTTTTAGCCAACGATTACGAATGCGATTTTTACGGCGTGTTCACTGTTCAGGAAGAAGTAGGTCTGCGCGGAATGTATGCCGCGGCATACAGCGTTGCGCCGGATGTTGTGATAGTGCTTGAGGGCACCACCGCAAACGATATGCCGGAGGTCAAAAACGTTGGCTTTGTAACAAAGATGAGCCACGGCCCGGCAATATCCTTCATGGATAACGCAACCATAGTTTCGCCCGATATGTTCAAGGCGCTTACCGAAACCGCCAACACTGCGGGCATAAAGTGGCAGCCCAGGCAGGGCACCACCGGCGCGAACGACCAAGGCCCCGCGCAGCGTATGCGCGCCGGCTGCAAAACCGGCTGCATCTCCGTGCCGTGCCGCTATATCCACTCCCCCGCCAGCATTGCCGATATAGACGATATCATGGGCGCATACGCCCTGGCGGACGCTTTCCTAAAGAATAAAAATTTCAACGAGGTGCTTTGATTTATGGATACAACTATGATAAAGAACATACTCGGCGCATACGGCCCCTCCGGACGCGAGGATAAGGCGGCCGAGGCTATAAAGCAATACGTCGCCCCCTATGCGGACGAGGTATACCGCGATACCATGGGCAACCTTATCGCCCACAAGCGCGGCACAAGCGGAAAGAAGATAATGCTCAGCGCGCACATGGACCAGATAGGCTTCATAGTGGTTGCCATAGACGAAAAGGGCTTCCTGCGCGTTGCCCGCGTGGGCGGCGTTAATCCCATAATCGCCACCGCGCGCGAGGTTGTGTTTGAAAACGGCGTAAAGGGCGTTACCTATTTTGAAAACACCGCCAAGCACGGCGTGAATGAGGCAACGTTTAACGAGCTGTATATAGACATTGGCTGCGCAAGCCGCGAGGAAGCCGAAAAGAAGGTTGCCATAGGCGATATGGCCGTTTACGTTACCAACTATGTGGAGCTGGGCGAGCGCGCGTCCTGCGGCGCGATGGACGACAGGATATGCTGCGCGATAGTGGCCGAGGCCATGAAGGAAATGAAGAGCGAGCATGACGTTTACGCCGTGTTCACCGTGCAGGAAGAGGTCGGCTGCCGCGGCGGAAGCCCCGCTGCATACGCCATAGAGCCTGACCTTAACATAAGCCTTGACGTGACCGGCGTTGGCGACATTCCCGAATGCAGCCGCATGGCTGTTTCCCTTGGCTGCGGCCCCACGGTAAAGGTTATGGACAGTTCCGTAATAGTTCCCCCCGTTGTGCGCGCATTCATAGAAGCCGCGGCGGAGGAGGACGGCATCCCCTATCAGCGCGAGGTGCTTCGCGCAGGCGGCACGGATACCGGCGCCATACAGCGCACCCGCGGCGGAATACTCTCCGGCTGCATATCCGTCCCCACCCGCTATATACACACCCCCGTTGAAACCGTGGACATGAAGGACGTGGACAACGCCGTGAAGCTGCTCTGCGCCTGCCTTAAAAGGAAGGAGCTGCCGCGCAGATGATTGCCGAAAGACTGAATAGCCTTCGTGCGCTTATGCAGCGGAAGGGCGTGGGCGCGTATTATGTTCCCACGGCGGATTTCCACCTTTCCGAATATGTGAATCCGTATTTCAAATCCCGCCAGTATCTTACCGGCTTCAAAGGCTCAGCAGGCACGCTTATCGTAACCATGACGGAAGCCGCGCTGTGGGTAGACGGGCGCTACTTCATTCAGGCTGAGGAGCAGATAAAGGGTACCCCCGTAAAGCTTATGAAGATGGGTGAGGAGGGCGTGCCTACCACCATGGAATACCTTGCCTCCCTGCCCGAAGGCACCGTTATAGGCATGGACGGGCGCACGGTATCCGCCGCAACGGCAATGCGCATGGAAAAGACGCTTGCCGCAAAGAACATGACCATTGAGGAGGACATGGATCTTGTCGGCGAAATTTGGAAGGATCGCCCCGCCCTGCCCTCCGCGCCGGTATATGTGCTGGGGCTGGACAGCGTTGGCGTAAGCGCTGTGGATAAGCTTGCGGACATACGCCGTGTGCTTGATGAAAAGGATGCCGATGCGCACGTTTTGAGCACGCTGGACGACATTGCATGGCTGTTCAACCTGCGCGGAGGGGACGTTGAATGCAATCCCGTGTTCCTCTCCTATGCCGTGATAGAGCGCGATGCGGCCTATATTTTCGCGGACGAAAGCAAGTTCCATTACTGCGTGAAGGAATATTTAAGGCAGCTAAACGTTACGCTGCTGCCGTATAACGAAATATACTCCTTCGCCGCCCGCTATGACGAGGGCGACGCCATTCTGCTCAGCTCTGCCGCGGTGAACTATGCGCTTTATGAAAAGTTCTCCGAAAAGGCCATAATAGTGGACGAGGTGAACCCGGAACAGCTCAAGAAGGCCATAAAGAACCCCGTTGAGATAGAGAACATGCGCAAGGCGCATATAAAGGACGGCCTTGCCGTAACGCGCTTCATGCGCTGGGTAAAGGACACCATTGGCAAGGAGAAGATGACAGAGCTTTCCGCCGCGGAAAAGATAAACTCCCTGCGTTTTGCAACGCCCGGCAACCTTGGCCTCAGCTTCGGCACAATATCGGCCTATGGCGAGCATGCCGCCCTGCCGCATTACGCCCCAACTAAGGAAAGCGACCTTACCGTTGAACCGCACGGCTTCCTGCTTGTGGACAGCGGCGGGCAGTATTACGAAGGTACCACCGATATAACCCGCACCATAGCCGTAGGCCCCCTGACGGAGGATGAAAAGAAGCATTTTGCGCTGGTGCTGCGCAGCATGCTGCGCTTGGCGAACGCCAAATTCCTCTATGGCTGCCGCGGGCTGAACCTTGATATACTTGCGCGCGGCCCGTTATGGGACGAAGGGCTTGATTATAAGCACGGCACGGGCCACGGCGTGGGCTATCTTCTTAACGTGCACGAAGGCCCCAACGGCTTCCGCTGGAAGGTGGTGCCGGAGCGTGTGGATTCCTGCGTATATGAAGAGGGCATGATAACCAGCGACGAGCCGGGCATTTACATTGAAGGCAGCCACGGTATCCGTACCGAGAACCTTATTGTCTGCCGCAAGGGCGAAAAGAACGAATACGGCCAGTTCATGTATTTTGAAACGCTGACCTGCGCGCCAATAGACCTTGACGCGATTGACCCCGACCTTCTCAACGCGGACGAAAAGCATATGCTTAATGAATACCATCGCTTTGTGTACGATACGCTTTCCCCGCTTATGGATGCGGAAGAGCGCGAATGGCTTGCCAAGTACACCCGCGCAATATAACAAAACCAACCTTCAACAGGGCGGGATCACCTCCCGCCCGTTATTTATACTATGGAACAGGGCTTTTTTGAAAGGGTATATGCCGTTGTACGCCGCGTGCCGGAGGGCCGCGTTATATCATACGGCGAAATTGCAAAAATACTCGGCTGCCCCCGCGCGGCGCGGCAGGTGGGCTGGGCCATGCGCCAAAGCCCGGACGATATCCCCTGGCAGCGCGTGGTAAAGGCGGACGGCGCCGTTGCCGGCGGGGAACATGCAGAACTTCGCCGCGCCCTGCTTGAAGCCGAAGGCGTAGGCTTTTTGCCCGACGGCAGGGTGGATATGGGAAAATACAAATTATAAGAGGAATAATACTATGAGTTGGATTTGTAAATACTGTAATGCCAGCAATGATGACAGCAATCATATCTGTTATTTTTGCAAGAAACCGCATAGTGATGCATCCAATCACGATGCTGAATGCTATAACGATAATTGTGAAATCAAAGGCTCGCCGCAAAATTCTTCATACTCAAAACTCCGAATATCTGTTATTTGTCCATCCTGTAACAATCAGACCAAGTTTATTTTGGGTGAGCAATTTCCTTCCGCGTGCGCTAATTGCGGTAGCAATTTCAAGTCACATAGCAAAATGCTATCGCAATGCAGAGTAATATGTACACACTGTGATTCCGTTCAATCATACCGTCCCGGTACAAATACTCTCGCCGTATGCCCTGTTTGTGGGAATCCATACTCACCTGAAACCACAAAAGTCCAACTGGTAAATAAGTCCATCAGCTATAGTACCGTACAGGTTATGCCAAACAAATCAGCATATAAAGATAGTTCTTCAAAGAAAAAATTGATTTCTGTGTCGAAATCATTCCTTGTATGTGTTGCGATTTTCGTCCTTTTTCTTATTATCGCATCATTCGGAAAAATTGGTGATAATACTGCGACTGGTGCATCGCATTCATCTGCTCTATCTACACCAACGCCAACGTTTAAAGCAATTAGCTTTCCTGGCAATGGCCGTGTAAGTTATAATTCTTCCAAAGATGCATTAGCCCCTTTCTATATTGATGCAACCGAATGTTCCGATTCAGATTTCTACTATATCGTTTTAGCGGATCCAAAAACGAACAAAGCAATTGTTCGTATATACGTTCACAAGCAAAAAACGGTTGAGGTAGACGTACCTCTTGGTACATATCGATGCTATATTGCTTCCGGCAATATATGGTATGGTACAGAAGAGAAATTTGGTGATGATGGCTCATATGAATTTTCAGAGGAACTTTTTACATTCTATGCGACACCAAAAGAGTATATGGGACATAAAATGACGCTATATTCAGTATATAATGGAAACATGGAATCCAAAGATACAGATAAAGAGCATTTCCCGAATTAGTAAAATAGAGCGGCGGTTGCCGCTCTATTTTCTATATTATCTTTTTAGCCGTCTATAATGTCCTTAAACAGCTCCTTGGCAGCCTTTATCTTTTCGCTGTTGCCAACGGTGCAGATATAATGCTTTTCGCATATTGCGTTGGCAAGGGCAGCCTTGGCGCGGATAGCCTTTGCGTCGGCGGCTATGGCCTCAGCACGAAGCTTCTGCTGCATAGCCTTTGTGAAGCCCGTCATGTAATTGCCAAGCGCCGCGCTGTGCGCAAGCTGACCCACCTTGGGCGCGTCAAGCTCCTGCAATGTGCCAAGTATGTATTTATCCATCTCCCTGCGGCTGGGGTCGAACTTTTCAAGGTATTCGGCCATGCCGTCATACACCTTATATGTGTTTTCAAGGTTGGGGTCACGGTAGCTGCTAAGCAGGAAGGTTCCGTTCGGCCTTATTGTTAGTATTGCGCCGTATGCGCCGCCAAGCACGCGTATGCGGTTCCACAGGTAATCCGTTGCAAGTATGGTTTTCGTAACGGCGGTTGCGCCATCGTAGCCGAAGCCCAGCTCCGCCATGTTGTAGCCTTCGGCGCAATACTGCACGTCTCCCGGTGTCATTACGCCTTCATTCTTGGCATTCTTCACGAACGCGGGGCGGTTATCCTGCTTTTCGCCCGCTTCAAGCGCATCTATAACGGCGAGCAGCGCCTGCCTTGCGGCGCTGTACTGCTCCTCCTCGCCCGAAAGCATAACGCTCATGTTCGTGCGGGTGAAAAGCTTCTTAGCCACGGTTTCAAGCATTTCAATGTGCTTATCCGTCTCCGCCTCGTTCGCCGCGGCAAGCTTTTTAATAAATTCAAAGAAGCTCAGCCCCGCGGTCCGCTCGCCATACATCGTTGCCGCGCTGAAATAAGAGCCGAGCCTTGTCATGGCGATCATATGCCCCTCGTTTGCAAGCATGGAACGGTTGTTCGCGGCAATCATGCTTATGACCTCGTTTAGCCTTGCGCGCTCGTTATAATGCGTATCCTTCAGCATTGCGCATATTGCGGGCATGGCGTCGCCAAGCTTTGCGGTAAGCGCCTTTATATTCATAAGTATATACGGCTGCGCCTGCTCCTCACCCGCCTTCTGGAACGCGGTAAGGCTTGTTTCCACCGCGCCCGTATTGAGCATAAGCTCCGTGGAAAGCTGCTCAAAGCCGTATTCGCCCGCGCTCAGCTTGCCCATAAGCTGGCACACAAGGCCGGCATAGGGAATTTCCTCCGCATTCAGGCAGGATGCATCGAACATCAGCGTAAGATAGGATATGCCGCCGGTGAACATATCGTTTGCGTATGTGGGAACGCTCAGTATGTCCCTTTCCTCCGCTTCAAGGGGCTTGGGGCCGTCTCCGGCTTCGCTCAGTTTAAGCTGCGGAATGGTTTTAAGCGCTTCTTCGCTATCCGGCGTGGACTGACGCTTTTTCAGCCTTTCCTGGTTGGCGATTATCTTGGCCTTCTCTTCATCCGTAAGCTTAGCGTAAAGCGCGGCCATCTTTTCGGCGTTCTCCGCTTCCCGCTTTTCGCCAAGGCCGGGCTCGGGCACCAGCCTCATCTCCGCCTGCCATGTGTTTTGGGCAAAGTATTTCTTTATAAGCTGCTCATAATAATCGCTGTTCAGCTTTTCGCGCAGGAATGCAAGCGTATCCTCGTAGCGTATCATGGAAAGCGGGTCGCCGTCATGAATATAGCCCGATGCGGCGTTTATGCATAGCTCTATTCCCTTGGGATAATATGCGGGCTCCTCGCGGCGGCCGAATTCATAGCGGTTAAGGCACGCCTCAAGCAGCTTTTTATCAAGGCCTTTTTCGGCTATATCCTTTATTGCGGAATCGATAATCCCGGTCAGTTTATCAAAGCCGTCGGCCTTAACGTCGCTGAGTGTAAGGTAATAAGTGGGATACTTTATTTCAGCGCTGCTGTATGCTTCCGCGTTGCCGCAAAGCCCGCTCTGCATAAGTGCGCGCTTAACGGGGGCGGCTTCGGCATTGAAAAGCGCATCCTGAATTATTTCCATTGCGCTTATCTCTCGCATGCAGCGATGATCCATTGCCCAGCCGCGCATATAGAAAGCCTTGCCTTCGGGATCGTCGCCCGCGTTGAGGGGATAGGGCTTTGTTACCACCTTGGGCGCGGTCAGCCTTGTGGCGTCGCCAACGTGCTCACGCGTGGAGGGCGTGTATTTATCAAGATAGCTGTCCGCAAGGGCAAGCACCTTGTCCAAATCCACATCGCCATACAGGCACATGAGGGCGTTTGAAGGATGGTAAAGCTTTTTATGGAAGTTACAGAACGCTTCATAGGAAAGCTCCGGTATAACGGCAGGATCGCCGCCAGAGTTCACGCCGTAGGTATTATCAAACAGCGCGGCGTTTATCTCCTCCGCTATCACCCTGTCGGGAGCGGAGAGCGCGCCCTTCATTTCGTTGTAAACAACGCCGTTCACGCTCAGCTTGCCGTCGTTTATTTCATAATGCCAGCCTTCCTGCCGGAATATTTCGGGCACGGAATGGATAAGGGGATTGAGCACCGCATCCATATAAACATCAACAAGGTTAAGATAATCCTGCATGTTTTGGCTCGCTACGGGATACATTGTCCAGTCGCTTGCGGTGAAGGCATTGAGGAAAGTGTTGAGCGAACCCTTCATCAGCTCCACAAACGGCTCCCTGACGGGGTATTTATCGCTGCCGGCCAGCACGCTGTGCTCCAATATGTGCGGCACGCCTGTGCTGTTTTCGGGCGGGGTGCAGAAGCTCATTGAGAATGTCTTGTTCGTATCCTCGCAGTTTAGATGCACCATTGTAAGGCCGCTTTTATCGTGCTTATAAATATCGGCCGTGCCTTTTATTTCTTTAAGTTCGCTTGAAGAAACGAGTCTGAAGCCGTGCATAGTCGTATCCATATTCATCCTCCTTGTTCTTTTTTCTTTATAATGCCATCGTTTGGTGCATTATGCAATAGCCGCGCCGTTATTTCACAATAATATATCTTTTTCGCGCCCCGTTTGACACGGCGGCATGCCTTAGCGTATTATATTGCCATGCATAAACGAAAGGACGCTTTATAATATGAAGCTGAGCATAGCTCAGGCCGCGAAGCTTGCCTCCGCCGCCCTGCCAACAAGGATAATACTTTCAAAGGCGCCTAAAGCCGCCCAATACCGCCGCTGCACGTTCGAGCTTAAGGGCGGCGCATACCACATAAGCCGATACAGCGAAAAGCAGGCTTTTCATCAAAATATTGCAGCGGATGAGCTTGAACGCGCGCTTGCCGCGGAGCTTTCAAGCCGTACATACAGGCAGGCCAACGCCTTTGCCGCCGACGGGGAGCATATTATAATGCTGAACAAGGGCTATGACGAAGCGACATATATGCTAAAGCCCCTTTCCTCCACCGCGCCGAAGCCGCCCGAGCAGGCGCATAACCGAAAGAAGCAATATATTTTGAGCGAGGATGAGCCAATACCCGCGCTTATAGACATGGGCACATTCACCAAGGACGGGCGCATTGCCGCCCCCATGCGGGACAAATTTGTGCAGATAAACCGTTTCCTTGAAATAGTGCGCGACGCAATAAACGAGGACGGCTACCTTGAACGCAAAAGCGCGGAGCCGCTGAGGATAATAGACTTCGGCTGCGGCAAATCATATCTTACGTTTGTGCTGTATCATTATTTGGTGAACATATTGGGCATACGGGTGAACATGACGTGGCTTGACCTTAAAGCTGACGTTATTGCAAAATGCACGGACGCCGCCAAGCGCTACGGCTACGATTCGCTGAAGTTTGAGCGCGGGGACATTGCCGAATACGATGCCCACGCCCCTGCGGACATGGTTGTTACGCTGCATGCGTGCGACACGGCGACAGATTACGCGCTGCACAACGCCATATGCCGCGGCGCACGAATGATACTTTCCGTGCCCTGCTGCCAGCATGAGCTGAACGGGCAGATAGCATCGGACAGGCTGAGGCTGATTACCCGATACGGCATAATAAAGGAACGCTTTGCCGCGCTGATGACGGACGCGATACGCGCAAACCTGCTTGAAAGCCGCGGCTACAAAACGCAGGTGCTTGAATTTGTTGACCTGAGCCACACGCCGAAGAATCTGCTGATACGGGCAATAAAAAAAAGCCCGGCATTGGATAACGCCGGACGCATTGCGCTTGATGAAGCAAAGGCCCTTATGGAAGAATTTTCGCTCGAGCCTACGCTGTATTCGCTTTTATATCCTCATTCGGCGGACTGAGCAGCCCCCGCCGCATTCTCAACCTTATAATTCGGATCCATCGCCAGGTTGAAGGCAGTTATTGCAACCTCCAGCATATCGGGCGTAGGCTCCTTTGTTGTTATGCGCTGCAGTGCCATGCCTGGAGCGCGGATTATGCGGGTGAGCCAGTTATCATGCCGCGCGGCAAAGCGCAGCACCTCATATGAAAGCCCCGCCACAACGGGCAGAAATGCTATGCGCATTGCAAGGCGGACGGCAAAGTTTGCGTTCCAGCCTATCGCCGCAAAGAAAAGTATGCTCACCGCCATAACAAGGAACAGATAGTTTGTGCCGCAGCGCGGATGCAGCCGCGAATGCTTGGCGGCGTTTTCGGGCGTAAGCTCCTCCTCCGCCTCGTAACAGGCTATTGTTTTATGCTCCGCCCCGTGGTACATAAACGTGCGCTTAACGTCCTTTATGCTTGAGCAGAACGCGATATATCCAATGAATATTATCAGCCTTACAAGCCCCTCCGTAAGGCTTTTCCACACGCCCGCAACGCTTGCCGCCTTGCCGAATATGAGCGAGCTTATGCCCAGCGGCAGCATGAAAAACAGCCCCACGCTGAGCGCCACGGCCAATATAACCGCGATTCCTATAACAATGCTTTCAACCGACTTGCCCAGCTTTTCGCTGAGCCATTTTTCAAACTTGGTCGGTTCTTCTTCTATATCTTCCCCCGCAAGCTTTGCGCTTTCGGTCAATGTGTTCATGCCCGTTGTTAGCGATTCTATGAACGTTACAACGCCCCTTATTATGGGCAGGCCCCAGAATGTGCCCTTCTGCGCCTTGGTGATCCAGTTATCGTAGCGAGTGGCTATTGTGCCGTCCGCGCGTCTTACCGCCAGCGCCACGCCCGTGGGGGATTTCATCATAACGCCTTCCATAACGGCCTGACCGCCAACGCTGCTGACTCTTGCCATATATATTTATCCTTTCGGTTGCTTAGTGCGGAATCCTCCGCAATGTTATTATACCACACAATGCGCCCCGTCACGGCACGGCAATTCAAACTAATGTGAAAAAAGATTGAAAATATGAAATTTGGGCAATACTATGCGGCGAGGTGATCTAATTTTATGAAAAAGACCATAAAAGCGGCCCTTAAGGGCATAACTACCGCTACTGCCGGTTTCCTGAAAAAAAGGGGCATATACGTTGTTGCGCTGGCGCTGATAAGCGCGGCGGCGCTTTCGGCCGTGCTTACGGTAAAGCAGCCGAACGGGGCCGACCCCGCGCAGACTGACGACCCCGCGAGCGAGGTGAATACGGATATTGGCGACAGGCTTAACCAAGCTCAGCTTCCCATCGCCACGCCTACCCCTTCTCCCACGGCCACGCCTACGCCCATGCCGGACTTTACCCCCGCGCCGCCCACGCCCAAGCCCACCGCGGTGCAAAAGCTCAGCCCGCCCGTGCGCGGAGAGGTGATATGGGGCTTTGCGGTAAACGAGCTTATCTATTCCCGAACGCTTGACCAATGGACAACGCATACGGGCGTTGACGTTGCCGCGCCAAAGGGCAGCGAGGTTTATGCCGTTTTCGCCGGAACCGTTACGGAGATATTCACGGACGATTCGCTCGGCGTTATGGTAGAGGTAAAGGGGGCAAACGACATGATAGCCGTATACGGCAATCTTAAAGCCGAGCCGCCCGTGAAAGTCGGCGCGCGAATAAACGCGGGCGACATAGTGGGCTACGTTGGCGACACCGCCGTAAGCGAATGCGGCGACAAAAGCCACGTCCACTTCGAACTGCTCAAGGATGAAAAATACGTTGACCCGCAAAGCTATGTGCTGTTCATAAAGGAATTGGAAGGATAAAGCATGCTTACGCATGCAGGGAAATTGCGCTTAGGCGTTGTAGGGGCCGTCATCGGCGGCCCGCCCGTGGCTATGCGTGTTTACGTCAACCCCTCAGTCTCACTTCGTTCGACAGCTCCCCGTAAAGGGGAGCCTTTTGGTGCGCTTTACAAGCTTACATGATGATCCTGCCCTGAAAGGGGATTCGAGCCGAGCGCGCCCAGTGGGCGATGCAGCGAGGGGAGAATCGGGCGGAATAGGGAGTATTGCAAGCGGCAGCGTAGCAAGACGACCATATTCCAACCAGCGTTGTGGGTTTTGCGAAGCAAAAGCCGGAGGGGTTGAAAAAAGAAAGAAGCTTCGCTTGTTATCGTCAACCCCTCCGTCGGCTTATTTCAACTCTTTACTTATGCACCGATGGGTGGGCGTATTTCAGCTCGTACTTTTTGGCGTATTCGGCAAAGTCCGCCTTATAGCGGGCGTCGTTGCCGCTCTTAACGGTATTAAGATATTCGTGCGTATCGAACTCGCCTCGGTCTATTTCCGTTACGCATACGGCAATGTTTGAGCAGTGGTCGCTTATGCGCTCGCAGTTATTCAAAAGATCGTTCAGTATAAATCCAAGCTCTATCGTGCAGCGGCCCGCCTGCAGGCGCTCTATATGCTTGCGCTTTATCTGCGCTATCAGCACGTCTATAACCTGCTCCAGCGGCTCCACCCGCGCGGCCTTGTCCAAATCGTCGTCCTTAAACGAATCCATGGCAAGGGTTAGTATTTCGTTGAGCGCGCTGAAAAGCAGGTTCACTTCCTCCGTAGCATGTTCGGAGAATGTAAGTCCCTTTTCGTGCATCTCCTTCGCGCTTTGGCGAATGTTCAATGCGTGGTCGCCTATGCGCTCAAAATCGCCAATGTTATGCAAAAGCTTTGATACGTCCGCGCTGTCGTTATCGCTCAGGGCGGAAGCGGACAGCTTAACAAGGAAGCTTCCCAGCTTGTCCTCGTACATGTCAAGCTCCGTTTCCTCCGTCTTTACGTCCGCAGCCTTATCGTTATCGTAGCTTAGCATAAGTCCCATTGCCGTCAGCACGCAGGAACGCGCAATGTCGCTCATCTTCACGGCCATGTTGTAGCTTTCGTGCACCGCAAGGCCGGGGGACAGCAGCAGCCTTTCGTCCAGGAATACTTCGCTCTGCTCCGCGTCATTGCCGCGAACCACTATGCGGGATATCTTTATGAGCACCTTGCGCGCGGGCAGCAGTATTATGGTGGTTATTATGTTGAAAACCGTGTGGCAAAGGGCAACCTCCGGCGCGGAAAGCGGCGAATTGATAAAGCCGAAGCCTATTATTGCATTAAGCCCATAGAACACTATCATGCAGAATACAGTGCCTATTATTTTGCCGGTAATGTGCACTATGGCGACCCGGCGCGCGTTCTTGGTAGTGCCTATGCTTGAAAGCAGGGCCGTGGCGCAGGTGCCAATGTTAAGCCCCATCACGAGCGGTATTGCCATGCCGTATGTTATGCAGCCCGTAAGGGAAAGCGCCTGTAAAATGCCAACGCTTGCCGCGCTGCTCTGTATTATTCCGGTGAAAACAAGGCCCACAAGCACGCCTAAGAACGGATTGTTGAACGCGGTCAGTATCCCCGTGAACTCCGGCATATCCGCAAGCGGGGCAACAGAGCCGCTCATAAGCGTCATGCCGTACATCAATATGGCAAAGCCCACGAACACGCCGCCTATGTCCTTCTTTTTCTGCGTATTGCACGCCATTATCATTATTACGCCTATAAGCGCCACTATCGGGGAAAAGTTTTCCGGTTTAAGGAGGTTTATAAAAATGCTGTCTCCGCTGATGCCGGAAAGGGAAAGTATCCATGCGGTAAGGGTAGTGCCTATATTGCCGCCGAGTATAACGCTAACCGTCTGCTCAAGCTGCATTATGCCGCTGTTCACAAGGCCCACAAGCATTACCGTAAGGGCCGAGGACGATTGAATGGCTATTGTTATCGCCGCGCCGAAAATAAGGCTTGTGGACGTGTGCGCGGTCATTTTCTGCAATGTTGATTGCAGCTTGCTGCCGGAAAGCTTTTCAAGCCCCGCGCTCATTGTATGCATGCCGTACAGGAACAGCGCAAGCCCGCCGAAAAGCGAAATGATAGAATATACGTCCATAGTCTCTCTCCCCGTGTTTTGTAATACCCCTATAAACCTATTTTATATTATAACAGAACTGCGGCAGAAGGCAACACAAACATTCACAGCGCGTTCATTTGCATAGCGGCCTATACTATGGTATTATTTATCATGTATATCAGTTGAAAAGGAGGGCGCTTTATGGCCCGCAACAGCTATGGCATAGCCAAACGCTCCATATGGTATGTTTTGCGGACGCTTATAATCACGGCGGCGATAGTTGCGCTGTGCTTAGGCGTATTTATAGAGGGGCTGCACATAAGCAACCTGTATATACTCGTTACGGAGGGCATGGAAAAGCGCGCCGAGGCCATATTGAAATACGGCCAGACAGGCGTTGATATCGACCTTACGCCGTATTTCAGCGAAGAATATTTGAATAACGACCACGAGCTTGACAGCGGCAAATACGCGGGCTTCACCGTGGCCAGCTATGACTACCGCATTGACGTTAAGGCCGTATCCGTGCTGCCGTGGAGCAAGCGGGCGAACATGACCGTTGACGCGCGCCTTGCCGCAATAAATGCCGCCAGCGATGATACCGAGGGCGCAGCCCCTGCCGAGCTGCCGGAATGGGAAGCCGGGCGATACCAGGTGGTGTTCAAGCGCGAAGGATCCCGCTGGTACATAAACAGCATAACCCTTCTTCAGCGCGACCCCGAAACCGAAGTCAAGCCCACGCCTGACATGAGCCTTTTGAAGGACACAGCGGAATAATATGAGCCAAGCCATGCAAAAGCTTTTCGGCACGGATACGCCCGTGCTGCTTGCGCCAATGGCCGGCGTTACGGACGCGGCCTTCCGCGGCATATGCCGGGAGATGGGCGCGGATTTTTCGTATACGGAAATGGTAAGCGCGAAGGGACTGCATTATAATAACAAGAACACAGCCACGCTGCTTGACGCCTCCAAGCCCGAATATGACCGCGGCTACGGGGTGCAGCTTTTCGGCGCGGAGCCGGAAATGGTAGCCCGCGCGGCAAAAATGCTGAGCGAAACGCAGAGCGGGCTGAAGCTTATCGACATAAACATGGGCTGCCCCGCGCACAAAATAGTTTCAAACGGGGAAGGCAGCGCCCTTATGAAGAACGAGCCGCTCGCCTCCCGCATAATAGAAGCAGCGGTAAAAGCAAGCGCATTGCCGGTTACGGTAAAGTTCCGCAAGGGTTGGGACGAGGAGCATGTGAACGCGCTCAGCTTCGCCCGCATGGCGGAAGAAAGCGGCGCAGCCATGATAACAATACACGGCCGCACGCGGGAGCAAATGTACAGCGGCACGGCGGACCGGGACATAATTGCAAAAATAAAGGCCGCCGTAAAAATTCCCGTAATAGGCAACGGAGATATATTCACAGGCCAGAATGCACTGGACATGATAAAGCAAACCGGCTGCGACGGGGTCATGGTGGCCCGCGGGGCGGAAGGCAACCCGTTTATTTTCCGGGAAATAAAGGCAACGCTCGCCAATATTCACTATGACGCGCCCTCATACGCCATGCGCATTGCCGCCGCCATTGACCACGCCGAGCGGCTGACAAAAAGCCGCGGGGACCGCGCAATAGTTGAAATGCGCAAGCATGTATCGTGGTACCTTTCCAGCATGCACGGCAGCGCCGCGCTGCGCGGACGGGTAAATAGCATAACCAGCCTTGATGAGCTTAAAGAATTGCTGAACGAGTATCTTGATACGGTAAAAGAAAAAGAGCTGCACTGAGCAGCCCTTTTTTTGCTTAAATTAAGCGTTGCTTATTTGCTGTTGGATTCTTCCATGGTGTTTTCCACGGCAGCATCTTCAACGTTGGCAATGGCGCCGCGGGCGAAAACAAGGCGGGCCTTGTCCGGACCGACGGAGATGGTGATGATGTCGTCCTTAATGTTGGTAACGGTGCCGTATATGCCGCCGATGGTGCGCACACGATCGCCAACCTTAATGGATGCCAGCATATCCTTTATTTTCTTATCGCGCTTGCGCTGGGGTATGATCATAACCAGCAGCAGCACTATCATCATTATGATGAGCATACCGCTTCCGGAGAAGAACGAACCGAGAGAGGACAAAAAATCACTTCCGCCTTGAGGCATAATTGTAAACCTTCCTTTTTTCAACATATTCAGCCGCATTGGCTGCCATAAACTAACGGCGGGCGTTCCGCCGCCCTTTTACTATATAATACAAAGTCCCTCCGCGTCAAGAAGAACGTTGCATACTCCCCCAAAAAGTCACAAACGCTTCAGCAGAATTCAAGCGTGCATACGCGCCCGTATTCGCCCGATGCAAGCTCCTCGGTGGTTTGCGCGCCCGTGTTTTCAAGTAATATATCTTCATTTAGCGGGCATATCATGGAAAACATAATTTCCCCCGTGCGCATGGCGGGAAGGCTTGGTATTGTGTCCCGCGGCAGCCTGAACGTAAGCGCGCCGAACTCCTCCGCAAGGGAGCTTAAAAGCCCCGCCGTGTCCGCGCCCGCAAGCTCGTATATATCCGCGCCGTAGTCTGTTTCGTTAAGCAATGCATACGCCTTGCCGTCCGAATATGCGTATTCTCCCAATCTGCGCGCTCCCTCAAGATAAATCTCCATGTCCTGCTCCGTGCGCACCATCATGCCTATGTAATCCGCGCTGAATGCGGAATATATCTTCAGCATCTCCTCCGCCGTTGTCTCGTGTATTGGCGCGGGTATGCCGGCATCTATCCACGGCAGGCGGTATTCATCATGCCACGCAAAGGGAATATACCCAAACTGCGCATAGAAATTCACGTCCGGCTTTAATATCGCCGCCGCGGTACCCTTCTGCTTCTGCTCCGCATGGCAGGCCGTTATAAGCTGCGCCGCTGCCATATGGTGCCTGTATTCGGGCAGCGTTGCAACGCCCGCTATCATTACGCAGTTTTTCGTTTCCCCGCCCAGCATTATTGGGTAAGGTATTGCGTGCAGCGCGGCTATCATTTTGCCTTCGTAAAACGCCGCCAGCACATATTCCGGCCTTGTGCGGCGGGCAAAATAATAATCACTGTAGCCCGAGGCGTCCTCCGGAAAGCATATGTTCCACACTCGCTTTGCTTCGCCGTATTCATCCGCACCAATGTGCCTTATAGTCAGTTCCATCAAATGGGTCTCCCGTCGAACTTATCTATCATATATGCCGGATAATAGGACAGCTTGGCCTTCCTAAGCCCTTCCATGCCCATGTCCTCCTCGCGGTTTATGAACTTAACGTCCGTCAATTCATGCTGCACAAATTGATTGTTTATGACCGTGTAAAGGCCCATTATCTCGTTATCGGCCTTTTCAATGTGCACAACGGCCATGTTATCGTCCATCTTCTGCCCCAGCGTAAACGCCGCAAGCTTGCCGTCTATCCTTATGCCGCCGCCGCGTATGCCCAGCACGTCCATGTGCATGAGCAGCGTTTTGATCGCACACAGCTCCATGTTGTCCGTTTCGTCGGGAGATTTTTCGCTGAGCCATTCATTGTATACGTCAACGCATTCGCCCATCATATCGCCGGTTATTTTAACGTATTCGTACCGTTCGCCGTACTGCGCCATGAACTGGTGTATATGGTTGCGCTTGGCGTGCAGCTTTTTGCCGGCTAAGTCTCTTAGGCTTTCCATTGTGTAAACATAGTCGCTGTTGTTGCGGTCATCTATCAGTTCATAGCCTGTGCAGCGCTCAAACGCAGCCTTTATGGGGCCGGATATGCCCTTGAAGATAGGATCTATGCCGTGCGTGCTCATGTATTCCTCCGCCTTATCGAGCGCGGTTTGATAATACTCAGACTCGGGCTCAACCGTAAGCGGGGCGAACATGAAGCGTTCATTGCCCCAATGCAGCAGTATATAGAGCGCCTGCTTATCCTCCGCAAGCATTATGTTCCCGCCGCAGCCCCACATGAGCAGATTTGAAAAGGTGTATTCCGAGCATTCCAGCTTCCATTTTGCCGTGTAATGCTCAACCATTTGCTTCATCGATATATCTATCGGTTTGAAATCCATAAACTAAGCGTGTACCTCCGTTTTGCTTACATATATTTTAATCTATCAGCATTGATAAAATCAACCGCATTGTGTGCTTTTGCATATTATATCCGCCGCTTCGGCAAAACCGTAGCCGCCCTCGCCATCCAGTATATATGCGGGCAAATGCGCCATTCTGTCCGCAAACGGAGCAATGTTCGCCACGCCGCAGCTCAGCGGGAACGCCGCAAACATGGGCTCATCATTGGGCGAATCGCCGAAGAACATAGCTTCGTTCTCTGCGTCGTCCGCATGGCAATAGTCTTTAAGATATATCGCCGCCATGTCCGCCTTTGAATACGCGCCGAACCATGCGTTTACGTGTATGCTGCTCACTTTGGCCTCCGCCCCCATGTCGCGGCAAAGCTTTGCCACGGCGTATGCCGTTTCAAGCGGGAGTTTTGGTTCATCCTCCGCAAAGTCAAACGCAGCATCGTATATCCTTGCGAACTGGTCATGCGCCATGCGCACTTTGGGGAACGCCTTCAGCACGGCGGCCTTGACCGGCTCAAGGAGCTTTTTCGGCTCCGCCGCGGCAAGCGGGTGGCGTATCATGCGCACGGCGTTATGCTCATCATAGTCATATGCAAACGCGCCGTTTTCGCATATAACGGCCTGCACGGGCCATTGGCGCAGCATCATATCGCACCAGCCCGCCGGCCTGCCCGTTACGGGGATAAGCTTAAACCCGTGTTCCTTCAGCTTCCACATGGCGGCAAAGGCTTCGCCTGTCAGCTTGCCGCCGTTTGTTACGGTATCGTCCACGTCGAACAATATATATTTCAGCTTATTCAGCTTACGCGCCTCTTTTTCGCAAAATCGCCGCATGTTTGCCCATCCTTTGCGCATGAAGCGGCCATAAAGGCCGCTTCATGCGCATTATGTTATAGCTTATTTGTTTTTGCCTTCGCCGTCCGCGCTCTGTTCCTGCGCTTCAGCAGCGGCCTTGGCCTCGGCTTCCGCCTTTTCCTTAGCCAGCACTTCTTCATCCGCCTTCTCTATGCGGGCGCGCCTGTCGCTGAATGTTTCAAGCTCCACGTCCTCGCCCTTGAACAGCTTTTCAAAATCGTCGCCGTCAATGTGCTCGTATTCTATCAGCGCCTTTACTATGCGCTCCATGGCGTCGCGGTGCTCTGTCAGCACGGTCTTTGCCCGGTCGTACTGTTCTTCCAGTATGCGGCGAATTTCCTTATCCACGCGCGCGGCAACCTCTTCGGAGAAGTTACGCTGGTGTCCCCAATCCTTGGCAATGAAAACCTCTGTCTGCCCGCCAAGGAACACAGGGCCTATTTCATCGCTCATGCCGAATTCAACAACCATCCTGCGCGCAAGCTCGGTAGCCTTCTGCAGGTCGCTGTATGCGCCGGTGCATATATCGTCTAAGAATATGCTTTCGGCAACCCTGCCGCCAAGCGCCATGGCGATCTCGTCCAGTATCTTTCCGCGGGACATATGGTCGCGATCGTCCTCCGGCATGGTCATGGTGTAGCCGGCCGCCCTGCCGCGCGGAATAACGCTTATTTCGTGCACCGGGTCGCAGTTGGGCAGTACGCGCGCCACAACGGCGTGGCCAGCCTCGTGATACGCGGTTATCTTCTTATCTTCCGGCGTTATAACATGGCTGCGCTTTTCGGGGCCGACCACCGTGCGGGTTATGGCCTCCTCCAGTTCCGTCATGCCAATTTCCTTTTTCTTATACCTTGCGGCAAGTATCGCGGCCTCGTTCAGCACGTTTTCAAGGTCCGCACCCGTGAAGCCCGATGTGCGCTTTGCCAGCACGGAAAGGCTTACCTCATCGGCCAGCGGCTTGCCCTTGGCATGCACCTTCAATATGGCCTCGCGGCCCTTAACGTCCGGATAATTTACGGTTATCTGCCTATCGAACCTGCCCGGGCGCAGAAGCGCGGGGTCAAGTATATCAGGGCGGTTGGTGGCGGCGATTACTATTATGCCTTCGTTCACGGCAAAGCCGTCCATCTCAACAAGGAGCTGGTTGAGCGTCTGCTCGCGTTCGTCATGCCCGCCGCCAAGGCCGGCGCCGCGCTGACGGCCCACGGCGTCTATTTCGTCTATAAACACAACGGCGGGGGCGCACTTCTTTGCGGTGGTGAAAAGATCCCTCACCCTGCTTGCGCCAACGCCTACGAACATTTCAACAAAGTCCGAACCGGAAATGGAGAAGAAGGGCACCTTCGCCTCACCGGCAACGGCCTTTGCAAGCAGCGTTTTACCCGTGCCCGGAGGGCCAACGAGCAGCACGCCCTTGGGTATCCTTGCGCCCATCTCGGTGAACCGCTTTGGCGCGCGCATGAATTCAACAACTTCCTTCAGCTCTTCCTTTTCCTCGTCCGCGCCGGCAACATCATCGAACGTAACGCGGTTGTTGGGATCCATCTGGGTGCGCGCATGCGCCTTGCCGAAGCTCATCATCTTGTTGCCGCCGCCCTGCGCGCGGAATACCACAACGTAGAACACGACGATTATGATAAGCATTATAAGGTAAGGCAGTATGTATTCCAATATGGAAGGCTCCGGCGGGGGATTATATGTATATGTAAACGGATAATCCTCCGGCGTTACCTTGTCCGCATCTATGCCGTTTGCATCGGCAACAATGGCCGCCATGTCCGCGCGCAGTGCGCTTTCGTTGGACACGTTGCACGTAAAGTCATACTTCTTGGGGAACAGGTCCTTATACGCGGAACCTTTCTTAATGCCCACTATTTCGCCGTTGCAGTATTCAACGGCTTCCACCATTCCGTTTTTAGCCATGGCAAGAAAATCGGCATATTCGATCTTCTTATCGTCCGTGCCGCCGTTTTGAAGCTGCGTAAGCAGAACAATCATCAGCACCACTATGGCCAAATAGATAAGCGGAGTTCTCAGCTTTTTACCCAATTTGTCCTCCTGACATGCCGCTTGATAAAGGGCATATCGTACCAATTTAATAATCTTAGTTATCATATCACACTTTGGGCATATGTTCAAATGCTCAATATGAGCAATAATGTGAAAAAAACGTGCCTGCCGCGCACACGAGGGCGCTGTGCGGCATATGGTGACAATATAAGGCGCTATAAATGCGCCAAGAGCAAAATGAGCGAGGTGCAAAACAATGAGGATATTACAGCGTGGCGATACGGGCAGCGACGTGCGCACGGCCCAAACCGCCCTTATACGCGCGGGCTACGACCCGGGCGCGGCAAACGGAGTATTCGGCGCAGCAACAGAGCGCGCGGTGATGCAGTTCCAGCGTGTGCTCGGCGCAACGCGGGACGGCATAATAGGCCCGGTAACGTGGCAGTTTCTTGAGCCGTTCGCGCTTGAAAGCAACCCGGATGTGCTAAGGCGCGGCAGCCGCGGCGCAATGGTAAGGCGGCTGCAGGAGGCGCTGGAGGCTTCCGGCAACAGCCCCGGGCGCATAGACGGCCTTTTCGGCACAAAGACCCAGGCCGCCCTGCGCGCATTCCAGCGGAGCGCAATGCTTGCGCAGACAGGCGTTGCGGACAGGGCGACGTGGCTTGCCATAGCCCCGTATATAGATTACGGCGACGTATATTTGCGGCGCGGGGACAGGGGTATGCTTGTTACCATACTGCAAACGGCGCTGACAAGCGCGGGCTTCTCCCCCGGGCAGGCGGACGGTATATTCGGCAGCCGCACGTTCAACGCGGTAACTGCGTTCCAGCGGGCCAACCGCATCACGGCGGACGGCATTGCGGGGCCGCGCACATGGGCGCTGCTGAAGCCGTATCTTAGCGGAGAACTGATGACATACGTTGTGCGCCGCGGGGACACGCTTTCGTCCATAGCCCGCCGGTTCAACACAACGGTTGAAGAATTGCTGCGGCTTAACCCGCGCGAGGATCCGGATCTTATATTCGTTGGGGAAACCCTGCTTATACCGGTAAGCAAAGGCTGAAAATACCAAGGGAGCTGATATGCTCCCTTATATTTTTATTGAGAAATGCGGCTTTATGTGGTAGTGTATATGCATAAATTTATATATAGCCGAGAAAGGATATATTTATTTATGAAATCCATAATAAAGCCGATAAGTTTTGCGCTGAGTCTGCTGCTTGCGCTCAGCCTGCTGGGCTGCTCCGCCGCGCCAAAGGATACGGCTGCGCCCATAGCTACCGAGGCGCCCGCGGCAGCCTCTGCCCCCACTCCCGAACCCACTGAGGACACAGCCCGGGCGGAGGCCGAGGCCGCGCTTAAAGAGCTGGACGGGAGAATGTTTGCGGAAAGCGTTGTGAGCGACGCGCTGAGCTTTCATCTTACCGTTGCGCATCCGGAGAATTTTCCCCTTATAACGGATTACCCTACGGGTTGGGGAGAATTCACCTATGCCGAGCAGGAGGCGAGCAACGAAGAGAACATAGCGTGGCTTGAGGAGCTTTACGCCATTGACCGCAACGTGCTTTCCGATGATTCAAGGATAACCTACGATACGCTTGTTCAGTTCCTTGAGCAAGGCATAGAAGGTAATCAGTATTACTATTATAACGAGGTGCTGGACACCTTTGTGGGGCTGCATTCCAATCTGCCGCTCAATTTGGTGTTCTATGATATGCACACCAAGGCGGACGTGGAGAATTACCTTACGCTGCTTGCGGACACGCCGCGCTACGTTGGGCAGGTTTTGGCATTTGAGCAGGAGAAGTCCGCGGACGGCAAATTCATGCGGGATAACGCCCTTGACAAGGTGCTTGAGCAGATAAAGGCATTCATGGATGCGCGGGAGACGTGCTTCCTGTTCGCCACGTTTGATGAATTCATAGCCGATATAGACGAGCTGAGCGACGAGGAACGCGCCGCATACAGCGCAAGGAATACGGAGCTTGTGAACGCGCTTATCGATTCCTATCAGGTGCTTTACGATGGGCTTGAGGCGCTGCGCGGCACGGCGACGACAGACGGCGCGCTCTATACATACGGCGAGGAGGGCAAGGCCTTCTTCGCAACGGAGCTTAAATACAACGCCTGCGCGGACATAACGCCGGAGGAAGCGCTGGAAATACTTTATGACGAGCTTAACGCGCAGTTGAGCAAGCTTTATGACGCCGCCAAGAAGGACGCCGCCGTGTTCGATAAGTACGACACGGTGGAGCTGAGCGTCGGCACGACGGAGGAAAACATAGAGTACCTTAAAGAGCTGATGGCGGATTACTATCCGGAGCTGCCGGAGCATACGCTCACGTTCATGGATTGCCCCAGCGAGCTGGAGGACCAGTTCAGCCCCGCGGCATATCTTATTCCGCCGGTGGACGACGCGAGCGAGAACCTTATTATACTAAACAACAAAACGCTTGAAAACGACAACAGATACCTTGACACCCTTGCGCACGAGGGTTACCCCGGCCACCTTTATCATTACCAGTATCTGCGTACGCTTATAGACAAAACCGGCTATACCCGCCAGGCGCTTTCCATGGGCGGATACTACGAAAGCTGGTCCCAGTCCGGCGAGGTGTTCTTCGATAATTACAACACCCGCTTCGGCGCGCCGTACTGCAACTTTATGAGCGCGAACTCCACGATAGGCAATTTGCTGCTGCCCGCGATAGTGAGCATAGAGGTGAACTACTTCGGCAAGAGTGCGGACGACATGTTCGACCTTACCTCCGCCTATTTCGGGGACGAGGCCGCAACGGAGCTGAAGGACATTTATTACGACTACGCCGTGGAAAACCCGTTCTACTTCCTTGAATACGCCATGGGATACAGCATTTATCAGCAGAAGCTGAGGGAAGCGGAGGATATTTGCGGCGCAAGCTTCGACCTTCGCAGCTTCCATGAAACGTATCTTAACATCGGGCCGACTTATTTCAACATATCCATGCCCATAATGGACGAATGGATAAGCGGGCATAAATAAAATTATTGCCGCCACGCCGCTTTATGCTGATGACAAGGCGCGGCGAATGTGGTAATATGAATGCACTACATACGGTTTATTTGAAAGGAGTTATTCTATGCCTTATTGCACAAATTGCGGCGCGCAGTACGATGACGGCGCAAAGTTCTGCCCCACCTGCGGCGCGACCACCGGCGAAACCGCCCAGTCCAACGCCCAGCAGAACGCGGCCTACACCACCCCCACTCAGCCCGCTCAGCAGCCGGTGCAGACCGACAACAGCAAAACAATGGCCATACTTGCCGTTGTGTTCCCCATTCTGTTCTTCCTGCCCATAGTGACCAACCCCAAGACCGAGTTCGGCACCTTCTGGGCCAATCAGGCGCTGCTTCTGCTGCTTCTTAGCGTGGTTGCCAGCATCACCGCGGGTATAGTTATAGGCATACTCATCTGGATATTCCAGGTAGTCCTTTGGATAATGGCCCTGGTGAGCGTTTGCAAGGGCGAAATGAAGCGCCTGCCGCTCATAGGCACCATAGACATAATAAAGTAAGTATAGGCTGAATAAGCTTGCAGGGGAACGCGCTGGCGTTCCCTTTTGTTATATCGTCAACCCCTCCGGCTTTTGCTTCGCAAAATCCACCTCCCCTTTCAGGGCAGGCTTAATATGTAAGCTTATAAAGCGCACCAAAAGGCACCCTGTCGAGGGAGCTGGCAATACGCCGTAAGGCGGATTGTCTGAGGGGGAATAGTAAAACTGCTTGGCTGCTTTAACCGTTCCCCTTTCGTCATGGCTACGCCATGCCACTTTCCCCGTAAACGGGGACAGCTTTAAGGCGTGTCACCACGCTCAGGTGAAAGCGCAACGTATCTACCGCCTTCACTATATACTACTTCTATATACCTTTCTTTGTTAATCTTTAGTCACTACGGTACATAAGACAGCACAGCTGTAACAGATGATTCGGCCTTTCGGCACTCATGTGATGCCTGCTGCATAAAGGCGCCACCGCTTGCGGGGGAGCTGTCTGTGAGCGATAGCGAAACAGACTAAGGGGGAACACCTCGCAGCACTCGCCCGCTTCGAGTTATTCCCCTTTCGTCATGGCTACGCCATGCCACTTTCCCCGTAAACGGGGACAGCTTTTGGTTAGCGGTAGCACGTAAGCCCGCCGTGTGACGCAGAATTTATTGTCACACCTTGCGTCACAAAAAAAACGTAGACAATTAGCCTGTTTGTGACGATGTGACGCAAGTGACGATAGTGTGTAGGGGGGAGTAAAACGAACACAGGGAACGGCTCGAAGCTGCCAGGCAGTATTAAAGCATCATAAATAAAACTCCCCCACGTTTTATTTTCCCCCTTGACAAACAAAATATTATCAGTATAATAAGATTAAGAATTGATGTTAATCTTATTCATGGAGGTTTGAAAGAATATGGAACTGAAGTTTTACGTTTGCGAGCATTGCGGCAACATGGTTGAAATGGTAAAGAGCAGCGGCGTGCCTATGATGTGCTGCGGGCAGAAAATGACAGAAATTATCCCCGGCACGGTAGACGCCGCGCGGGAAAAGCACGTTCCGGTATACGAAGTGAACGGCAGCACCGTGCAGGTGCGCGTTGGCGCGGTTGAGCATCCCATGCAGGATGTGCATTACATTGAATGGATAGCGCTGCAGACCAAGCAGGGCGTGCAGCGTAAAGCGCTCAAGCCCGGCGAAAAGCCCGAAGCAAGCTTTGCCCTTTGCGAAGGGGACGAGGTGGTTGCCGCGTACGCATACTGCAATCTGCATGGGCTTTGGAAGGCGTAATATATATATATATAAGAAAACGGCGGCTCAGGCCGCCTTTTTTGCTATTTTGATAGTGTAAAAATGATGCACGGTATAAGGAACAGCACCGCCGCAAGCAGATTGGCAACAAAGCTTGCCGCCGTGCGCTCGTCGTCGTCCAGTTCTTCAAAGGAGACCACCTTTTCGTCAACGTAGTCTATAATGTCCCCCATTTTGCGCTTTGGCGGCTTTTTGAAAAGCTTCTTTTTGAATATCTTCGGCGCGTTAACGCCATCCAGGCTGAGGTAATTGAGCCACGACAACGCGGCGTAAATCAGCCCCACTGCCATAAACGCATGGCCGTATACGTTCAGCCTGCCGCCGCTGTTTAGGAACCTGTCCCACAAAAAGCAGATGAGCAGCCCTATCACCACGCGCGGAAAAGTTTTTTGCAACGCGGCGTGGCGAACATCCTTATTCCTTATGAACTGAAAGAACCGTTTCATATTATATCCTCATAAACAGCTGCGCCGGAGGCTTTTTGCTGCCCCCGGCGCGTAAGGCCATGGCTTTGATTTATGCTTTCTTTGCCAGCTCCTCGCGGTAGCCGTCCAGCTCCTTTTCATTACCGTACACAAAGTGTCCGGGAATGATTTCAACCCACTGGGGCTTATCGGTGCTGTAATCATGTATGCTGGGATCGTATACAACCAGCTTCTTGTTGCGCTCTATCGCCGGATCGGGATTGGGCACGGCGGAAAGCAGGCTCTTCGTATACGGATGCAGCGGGTGGCGGAAAAGTTCTTCCGCTTCGCTCAGCTCCACTATGCGGCCCTTATGTATAACCGCGATACGGTCGGATATGAAGCGAACCACGCTCAGATCGTGAGCGATGAACAGATAGGTCAGTCCGCGGCTCTTCTTCAGATCGTTGAGCAGATTGAGCACCTGCGCACGGATGGAAACATCCAGCGCGCTTATGGGTTCGTCCGCAACTATGAACTCGGGCTGCATTATCAGCGCGCGGGCTATGCCTATGCGCTGGCGCTGTCCGCCGCTGAACTCATGCGGGAAGCGGGACGCAAACTCGGGCAGAAGGCCAACTTCCTTGAGTGCCTGCTGAACCTTATCCTCGCGGTCCTGCTCATCCTTATAAAGATGATGGTTCAGTATACCTTCGCTGACTATATAGTCTACCTTTGCGCGCTCGTTGAGCGAAGCAAGCGGGTCCTGGAATATCATCTGGCAGCCCTTTATGACCTCAAGGTCAAGCTCCTTGGATATTTTTCCGTTTATCTTGCGGCCCTTGTAGAGTATTTCGCCGGCGGTGGTCGGATTTATCCTGGTTATGGCGCGGCCTATGGTGGTTTTGCCGGAACCGGATTCGCCAACCAGCGAGAAGGTCTCTCCGCGGTAGATCTCGAAGTTTACGTTGTCTACGGCAACGAACTTTTTGCGGCCCGTGCCGAACGTTACCTGAAGGTCCTTGACCTGTATAACGGTTTCCCTGTTGGGATCCTCGTGAGGATGCTTCAGGTTGGAGCCGAAGTCCTCGTTCATGCGCTGCGCAAGCCTCTTTATGGATTCGGGCTGCGCCACCTTGGGCGCGCGGGGGTCAAGATACCAGGTTTTTGCCTTATGCGTGGGCGAAACATCAAAGAACGGGGGTTCCTTTTTGAAGTCTATCGCCAGCGCCTGCCTGTTGCGGGGAGCAAAAGCATCGCCCGTTATTTTGTTGAACAGGTTCGGCGGGGTGCCGTCTATCGTGGGCAGCTTTTCACCCTTTATACCAAGCTGCGGCAGGGCTGAAAGCAGCGCCCATGTATAGGGATGCCACGCATCATAGAATATTTCCTCAGCCATGCCTATTTCGACTATCTGGCCTGCATACATAACCGCTACCCTGTCCGCAACGTTTGCAACAACGCCAAGGTCGTGCGTTATGTATATTATGGTCATGCCCAGATTCTTCTGCAGCTTGCGTATCAAATCAAGTATCTGTGCCTGAATGGTAACGTCAAGCGCGGTGGTGGGCTCGTCGCAAATAAGAATGTCCGGATGGCAGGCAACAGCAATGGCTATAACGGCCCTTTGCCGCATACCGCCGGAAAACTCATGCGGATATTGATTATAGCGTACCTCGGGATTGGGGATACCGACTATGTCCAGCATCCTTATGGCTTCCGCCTTTGCGGCCGCCTTATCCAGCCCCTGATGCAGCTCTATGGATTCCTGTATCTGCATGCCGACCTTTTTGAGCGGGTTAAGGCTCGTCATCGGGTCCTGCATTACCATGGATATCTTCTTGCCGCGGATGGTGCGCCATTCCTTCTCAGTGGTGTACTTGGCAAGGTCGTTGCCTTCATACATTATGCTGCCGCCGGTTATGGAACCGTTCTGGTCAAGCATGCCCAGGAAGGATTTGGTGAAAACGGACTTGCCGGAGCCGGATTCGCCAACTATGGCAAGCGTCTCGCCCTCGTAAAGGTCAAGTGAGCAGCCGCGTATGGCCGTCAGCTTGTCTCCGCGCAGGCTGAACTGTATTTCCACGTCCCTGGCGCTGAGGATAGTTTTTTTGTTCAATGCTTCCATTTATGCTATCCTCCGCTTAAACATGGTTTCTCGGGTCGGCCGCGTCGCTGAAGGCGTTGCCGGCGAGATAGAAAGTGATAGTTACCAGCGAAACTATTACCGCCGGGAATATCAGAAGATACGGGTAATCAAGGAAGAACGTCCTTGAATTGCGCAGCAGTATGCCAAGGCTGGGCGTGTTCACGTCAAGACCAAGGCCAAGATAGCTCAGCGTGGTTTCGAGCGCTATGGTGCTCGGTATGCTCAGCGCCACCCTAAGTATTATAACGCTTATAAGATAGGGCAGAATATTCTTGGTCAGTATACGGAACAGGTTTGTGCCCAGGCAGCGGGAAGCAAGGTTATACTCCCTGTCGCGATACATGAACACCAGATTACGCACGTTCTTGGCCATATACATCCAATGGAACAGTATTATGCTTGCGCACATTATCCAGAAGGTCTGGCCGATGAACAGCGCGATAAGCGTCATGTAAATCATGGTAGGCACGCTGTCGAATATGTTGTAAAGTTCGGTGAAGAACCTGTCCGCCTTGCGCACATAACCCCATATGCAGCCGATGGTAACGCCCATAAGGCATTCGCCAAGGGCAACTATAGCCGCCAGCTTTATGGAAGTCTGCGTGGCGTACCAAACCTGGCACCAGTAGTCGCGGCCAAGGTTATCGGTACCGAACCAATATTCACTATTGGGGCTTTGGAAGCACAGATTCGTATCCGGTATCAGATGCTGATAGTCGTATTTGCCTATCCACAGCGCCACGAAGGAGAATATGAATATTGCAAAGAAAACGATTATCATGACCACGGCGGCCTTATTCTTGAGGAAGTTGCGGAAAACGCTCTTCCAATATGAATATTCGCTGTAGCCTATTCTTTCGGCATCCTCGGCATGATACTCAACGAATGAAAACAGTTCCTGTTCGCTCATGCCAAGCTCTTTTTCAAGCTCCGCCGTGGTATTTACAGCTTTGGTTTCCATTATCGAGTGTCACCGCCCTTTCCGGTAAGTCTGATTCTCGGATCGCATACGGTCATAAGCACGTCGCCCAGGAACAGGCCGAATATGCCAAGCAGGGCATAAAGCAGCACCAGTCCGCGAACCATGTTTAAGTCGTATCGGGTAATCGAGTCTGTGAGCAGCGGGCCCATGCCGGGAATGGAGAAGAAACGCTCCACCAGCAGAGAACCGCCGATAGTAAGCATGAAAGAAGTGGGCAGATTCTGTACCATAGGCACGAATGCGTTCCTGAGAACATGCTTAAACATTATTTGGCGGGTAGAAAGGCCCTTTATACGGGCGAGCTTTATATAGTCCTTCGTAAGCTCGTCAACCATATAACGGCGCATCCACAGCGCGTAGCTTGCAGTAGAACCCATCGCAAGGCATATTATCGGCAATATGCTGGAACGCGCGGCATGTCGCGTGGAATACATGGTAGGCAAACCAAAAAGCTTTACGCCGATCACCAGCACCAGCGAATATGATACCAAACGCGGTACTGCGTTTACGAATATCGTATATGCGGCGCCGATATGATCGAACAGATGGTCCTTATGTCTTGCCTGAAGTATGCCCATAGGCACGCCAAGTATCAGCGAAATGACCAAAGCGATACAGCCCAATCTCATTGAGATAGCGAACTTGTCTCCTATTACCTTAATTACAGGCACGCCGGCCTGTATTCTGCGTGAGGTTCCAAGATCGAATTTAAGAATTACGTTTTCTAGGAAGTGGAATAATTGTACGATTGGGCTGTCCAGCAGCCCAGCTGCTGCCAACTGATCTTCCTTCTGCTTATCGGTCAGCTTTATAAGCTGTTCCTCAGTGAAGTAATAATCAGTCGGCATCAGGCTGAGCAGCAATGACACGATAGATACCACGATGAGCACGGTCCCTAAGGACTGAAGTACTCTTTTTATGGTATACTTAAACATTTAATCTTACTTACCTTTAACCTTATTTGCCAGCGCCGGCGGCATAAGCTTCGGCCAGCTTTGCATAGTCCTCGGTGGTGTAAGGATCAACAGAGGTTTCCCAGTTCTTGAACTTTTCGCCCTGTATGCCGTAAGGAGCATAGATCTTGGAATAGTCGTTAACATGGGTTACCTGCCACAGAACGTTCTTGTACCAAGGGATTACGAGCGCATGCTCAAGCATGTACTTTTCAGCCTCGGCATAGGCTTCGTAACGGGCGTCCATATCGTCTACGATGGCGTTAGCCGCGTTGACCATATTGGTGAACTCCTCGTAAACGGCAATCAGGTTTTCGTCGGTAATGTTATTAGCCTTGGAGTAGGATACGCTGTAGTAAGCGTTGTCCATGCCGTAGGTTTCCTGACCCAGGTAGTTCTGAGGATCGGCGTAGTCAGCGCCCCAACCATTAATGTAGAAGGAGGCGAGCTGAGGATTACGGACTTCCTTGTTCACAGAAGAGATATAGGTCTTGATGTTCAGGGTTACGAAATCGTCGCCCAGGCAGTCAGAGAACATCTGCTTGAGAACGTTCGCGGTGTCCAGAGCGGTCTGGCTGGAGCCCTGAATGTAATAGTCAACAACCACAGGGAAGGTCACGCCCTTAGCGGTGAGCTCTTCCATGGCCTTGGCCTTGTACTCGGCAGCCTTGGCGGCGTCTACGCGGGCATAGTTCTCGCCATCGGGGCTGATGCCCAGCTTCTCCATAACGCGATCGGTATAATCGGTACCGTCGGAGAAGGAGACCAGGTTGGACATGGTGTAGCAATAGTTAGCGCAGTGCTGCGGATAGATGAAGTTCGTACGGGCAAGGTAGGCGGTGGCGTCAAGGCCATAGTACCAAGCCAGACGGAAATTCTCGTTAGCAATGGCGGTATTCCAGTTCACGTCGGGATCGCCGTTCTCGTCGCGCTTATCCCAGCAAAGATGCAGCTGATAGGAATACTTGGTGGGGCGGGCTTCAACGATGTAATCATGGAACTCGTTTGACTCGCTGTTGTAGATGGTGCGCAGGTTGGATTCGGTCAGCTCGATGTAATCAAGCTCGCCGGCCTGGAACATCTGGAACGCAACATCGCCGGATTCGACCATCTTGTAGGTGACGGTATCGAACAGGGTGCAGTCGGTATCCCAGTACAGGGGGTTCTTGGTCAGAACCTTTTCATTGCCGTTGATGTAATGGGTGATGGTGTAGCAGCCATTGTACCACATGTTCTCGTTGGTGCAGGCATAGAAGCCATCAACGCCAAGCTGGTCTATCAGGGCCTGGGGCGCGGGATAGAGGCAGTTGTAGGTGGCAACGGTGGCGAAGTAAGGCAGCTCGGCTACGCAGTGATAAATCAGGGTGTAGTCATCGGGAGCTTCGATGCCGACCATCTTCTTGAATACGGTCAGATCCATGCTCTTGGCTTCGTCAGCAGTCAGACGGACGGGCTCAAGATCGTACTTTTCGCAAATGGCTTCGAACTTAGCCTTGGCGTCTTCGTAATTCTTGGTCAGCTTTTCCTTGGTAGCGGCGTCGGCATCCGCGGGGATTTCAAGATCCTGATAGCCGGCCACATAGGCATAGTAATCAGCGGCGCCTTCGATCATTTCGGTAGGCATGGAGGTGTTGGCAGCTTCGTTCTTATAGAAGTTCAGTACCCACTCAAGACCAACCAGCCAGTCCTCGGCCTTAACTTCCTGCATGGGTTCGCCGTTCATGTTTACCCACTGAACGCCCTTGCGGAGGTTGAAGGTCCAGGTCTTGCCGCCGTCTTCGGTGCCCCAGGTTTCCGCGATGGCGGGAACGAGGTTACCACGATTGTCGTTGGACAGCAGGCCGTCTATGCAGCTGGTCAGAACACGCAGTTCCTTGTTGTTCTGGCTATAGAGAATGTTGAAGGTCTCCATTTCGTTAGCCAGGGTGAGGTAAGTTACCCAATCCTTGATGGGCTCTTTGCTCACGCTCAGGTCAAGACCTTCAGACACCGGGGTGTTGGTCTGGGTCTGTCCGGGGTTCTCATTGTTGTTGTTGCTCGCCGGCTCATTGGTGTTGGCAGGCGTGTTGTCGTTTGTGCATGCGGCAAATACGCCAAGCATGAAGCATACGGTCAACAGAATAGCAAGCAGCTTTTTCATTGTACTCCTCCTTATTATTTGGTTTTCTGAGACAACTGTGCGCACGATCTTGCGCTGATATTGGTTATACTATAAAAGAATATGGCTCAAATGTCAAATAATATGTTCATAATTCGGGATTATATATAATACTGCAGGACGGCAAAGCGCGCCGTCCTGCATGTTTATAATTTACTTATTGCATATCCCGCGTAATAACTATGTCCACGCCCGTTCCCGCCGCGTTTTTAAGTGCAATATCGCCTATATGCACGGGTGCCGCTACGCTCACGCGGCTTAATTCCTTCATGCAGTCAAGCATTTTGCCCTTGGGTATTTCCCGTGCCGAACGCACCGGAGCAACGGCCGCGCCCGTTGCGCTTACCGTGAGCCCAACGGTGCTGGTCAGCGTGCGCACAGGGTTCGAAAGTTCCGATTTTGCATACTTTTCTCCCCTTGGACAGGAGTTGCCGCGCACGCTTAAAACATGGTTTCCTTCAAGCTCGGCCTCTATCGTGCAGCCTATCGGGCAGCATATGCAGGTAAGCGTTTTTCTCTCCATTTCACATATCCTCCGTGGTTATAAGTATGCTTTCAACTTTTGCATACTTATCCAGCATATCCTTCATTATGACCACCTGCTCCATCTCCCCCGGGGCCATCACGGGGCGCGGGCGGCTGATTATTTTCTCCCCGTTAATAATTACATTCAGTCGTTTATTTTTCATAACGCTTCCCACGCGCATGCGTATTGTAAGACTATTCTGTATCCTGTCCGGCGCAATGGCGGAAGGAACGGCATAGCGTATGCCGCCGGAGAGCTCTATGCATATTCTTTGCGTGCATACTTCATTTGCATTTCCTGCAAGGGCGAATTGCGCGGCGTTGCGCCCGGCGGCAGCAGCCTCTTCGCTTACATAGTCCACCAAATCGTGCACATGCAGCGCATTGCCCGCGCTGAACACGCCCGCTATATCCGTTTCAAGCGATTCGTTCACCATCGGCCCGCCCGTTACGGGGTGTATGCCCACGCCCATGCCGCGGGAAAGCTCATTTTCCGGTATCAATCCGCAGGATAAAAGCAGCGTGTCGCACGGATAGTATTCTTCCGTACCCGCTATGGGCTTCAAATCCGCGCCGACTTCGGCTATCGTAACGCCTTCCACCCTTTCGCGCCCGTGTATGTCCACAACCGTATGGCTTAGCTTCAGCGGTATGCCGAAATCGTCAAGGCACTGCACAATGTTGCGCTTCAATCCGCCCGAATACGGCATCAGCTCCGCAACAAGCTTAACATGCGCGCCTTCAAGCGTCATCCTCCGTGCCATTATAAGGCCTATGTCCCCGCTGCCGAGTATAACGACCTCGCGCCCGGGCATGTATCCCATTATGTTCACAAGCTTCTGCGCCGTGCCCGCCGAATATATGCCCGCGGGGCGGAAGCCGGGTATGTTCAGCGCGCCGCGGCTCCTTTCGCGGCAGCCCATGCAAAGCACAATCGCCTTGGGCTGAATAGTGAAAACGCCCTGTGTGCGGTTCATGGCAGTAATTGTCTTATCCCGCGCAATGCTCAGCACCATTGTGGAAAGCAGCATATCTATGCCCCGCTCCTTCACCCGCGTAATGAAGCGCGCCGCGTATTCGGGGCCCGTCAGCTCCTCGTTAAACGTATGCAGGCCGAAGCCGGCGTGTATGCATTGGTTCAGTATGCCGCCGGGCGCGTCCTCCCTTTCTATTATAATAATGTTCTTCGCACCCGCATCGTATGCCGCAGCCGCCGCCGCAAGTCCCGCCGGGCCCGCGCCGATTATCGCAATATCATATTGTTTCATATTTTTCCGCCTCCTGCTTGGCAAGGCCGGTTATCATTTTGGAATGCCCGCCGCTTTTAGTAACGTCCGCAAGGCTCGCCTTCAGCTCCCGCGCCAGTATCTCCATCACCCTTGTGCTGCAAAATCCGCCCTGGCAGCGGCCCATACCCGCACGCACGCGCCGCTTTACCCCATCCAGGCTCCTTGCGCCCACTGGACGGCATATCGCGTCCACAATCTCGCCCTCGGTTATGCTTTCGCAGCGGCAGACTATGCGCCCGTATGCGCTGTTTTGCCGTATGAGCGCGTTCTGCTCGTCAATGCTCAGCTTTTTCAGCTCCGTTATGCCCTTGCGCGTGGATATAAAGGACTTGTTCTCATCAAGCTTCAATTCCTCCGCCACTATTTCGGATATCATTCTGCCTATTGCCGGTGCGCTTGAAAGCCCGGGTGATTCTATGCCCGCGCAGTCGAAGAAATTCTCTGTCCCTTCGGCCCTGCCTATTATGAATTCGTGCCCGTCCTCGTGCGCGCGAAGGCCGGCAAAGCTGGTTATCACCTGCTTTAGCGGCAAGCCCTCAACCGCAATATCCGCCCTTGCCCTAACCGCGTCAAGCCCCGCCTGCGTGGTATTCACGCCGTCGCGGTCGAATATATCCTCCGCCGTGGGGCCTGCTATTATATTGCCGTGCACCGTGGGGCTTACAAGCACGCCCTTGCCAAACTTAGTCGGCAGCTGGAACACGGTACGCTTTACAAAGCCGCCCGCCGCATGATCCAGCAGCATATATTCGCCCTTTCGCGGGGTTATGTGTATCTTTTTTGTGCTTACCATGTTGTGCAGCACGTCCGCATATGTTCCCGCCGCGTTTATGACCGCGTCCGCGCGTATCAGTTCCTTATCCGTCTGCACGCTCCATGCGCCCTGCTCGTGCCTGAGCGCGGTAACGGCAGTATTGAATATGAACTCAACTCCGTTTGCCGCCGCGTTTTCCGCAAGCGCAACAGTAAGCCCAAACGGGCATATTATGGCCCCCGTGGGCGCCCACAGTGCGGCATAGGCTTCCCTGCGCACGGCGGGCTCTATCTCCCTAAGCCTTTCCCCGCGCACTATTTCAAGTCCCTCAACGCCGTTTTTAAGCCCGTTTTGATAAAGCCGCTCCAGCTTGCCGTAATCGGCCTCGTCCATGCATACAACAAGGCTGCCGTTGTTCATGTAGCTGAAGTCAAGCTCCTTTGCAAGCTTGGGCATAATGCGGCTGCCCTCAACGTTCAGCTTTGCCATAAGGCTGCCCGTGGGCGCATCGAACCCGGCATGGACGATTGCGCTGTTAGCCTTGCTCGCGCCGAATGCGCATACGTCCTCCGCCCGCTCTATCACCGCCGCATGCACATTATAGCGGCTAAGGTATCTTGCCGCGGCGCAGCCCGTAACGCCCGCACCTATTATAACAACATCGTATTGCTTATTCATCCGTTTATTCATCCTCCTTCGCCCAGCCGTAGGCACACTTTACCGCGCGGTTCCAGCCCGCCGTTCTTGCGCCGCGCTCCGCTTCGCTTATGGTTGGGTAAAACTCACGCTCCGTTTCGCGGCTGTGCTTTATTTCTTCCGTATCGGCCCAGTATTTTACCGCAAGCCCCGCTAAGAACGCCGCGCCCATTGCCGTTGTTTCAACGCAGCGCGGCCGCGCGACCGGTGCGTTTATAATGTCCGCCTGGGTCTGCATAAGGTAATTGTTTGCGCTCGCCCCGCCGTCCACGCGCAGCGTGTTCAGCGGAATACCCGAATCCGCCTGCATGGCGGCAAGAACATCGTTCACCTGATAGCATATGCTGTCAAGCGTGGCGCGGATAATGTGATATTTATTGCAGCCGCGGCTGAGGCCAACTATCGTACCGCGCGCGTACTGGTCCCAATGCGGCGCGCCAAGCCCCGTGAACGCCGGAACGACATAGCAGCCGTTGGTATCGCGCACCTTCTGCGCCATGTATTCCGAATCCGCCGCGCTTTCTATCAACTTCATCTCGTCCCTTAGCCACTGTATCGCCGCGCCCGCAACGAATATGCTGCCCTCAAGCGCGTAGTTCACCTTCCCGTCCCTGCCCCACGCAACGGTGGTAACAAGGCCGTTATTTGAATAAACCGGCTTTTCGCCCGTATTCATCAAAAGGAAGCAGCCCGTGCCGTATGTGTTCTTCGCCTCCCCAGCTTCAAAGCAGGTCTGCCCGAACAATGCCGACTGCTGATCCCCCGCAACGCCCGCAATGGGTATCTCTCCGCCCAAAAACTTCGCGTCCGCATGGCCGAATATTCCGCTTGAGGGCTTCACCTCCGGCAGCATGCACGCGGGGATATCAAGCTCCTTCAATATATCTTCGTCCCATTTGAGCGCATTTATGTTAAAAAGCATCGTGCGGGATGCGTTGGAATAATCCGTTGCAAATATTCTGCCGCCGGAAAGCTTCCACATGAGCCATGTGTCCACCGTGCCGAAGCAAAGTTCCCCGCGCTCCGCCCTCTCCCGCGCGCCGGATACGTTATCCAGTATCCATTTCAGCTTTGTGGCCGAAAAATAAGCGTCTATAACAAGGCCGGTCTTTTGCCGTATTGTCTCCGCAAGGCCGCGCGCCTTCAATTCGTCGCAGAATTTGCTCGTGCGGCGGCATTGCCACACTATCGCGTTATATACCGGCTCCCCCGTTTGCCTGTCCCATACTATTGTTGTTTCGCGCTGGTTGGTTATGCCTATGGCGGCTATGTCCTCCGCCCCTATGCCAAGCTTCTGCATCGCTTCCACCGCAACGCTCAGCTGCGTGGCCCATATTTCGTTGGCATTGTGCTCAACATAGCCGCTTTTGGGGTATATCTGCGTAAACTCCTTCTGCGCTACGGCGCACACGCGCGCATAGCGGTCAAACAATATGCAGCGGTTGGACGTTGTGCCCGCGTCCAGCGCCATAATATATTCTGCCATGGCAAATACCCTCCTTAACTTGTGCTGCTTTATTATATCAGATATGTTCATTTCATAAAAGATGCCGCGCAAAAAGCGTCTACTTCTGCCGAACATAATTCGTTCATTTGACGCATAAGGCTAAGTTTGGTAGAATGTTGCATAATAATTTTCTTCAAGGAGGTCATGCATGAAGCCAAAGCTTAGAACGGCGCTGTATTTTGCGGGCGCCATAATAATAGCGGCGCTCATATCCGCCGGCGTTACCATGCAGCTATATAATCAAAACCGAAAGGACGCGGTGATGCTTTCAACCGATGAATACGCCGCCCTTACGGACATACTGGCGCTTGACGAAATAATAAGCGATATACAGAGCGATTATTATTACGACGCACCCTCGCGCGAAGCGCTTATAACCGCGGCGGCCCGCGGCATGGTAAGCGAGCTTAACGACCCGTATGCCCAGTATTTTACGGATGAGGAATACCAAAAGTATCTTACCAGCATAAGCGGCTCATACGACGGCATAGGCGTGCTGCTGGGCCAGCCCACGGAGCAGGGCGCGGAGATATTGGACGTATACGAAAACACGCCCGCAAGCGAAGCGGGCCTTAAAGCCGGAGACATTGTTACCGCCGTTGACGGCACGCCCACGGCCAACATGGAACTTGAAGAACTGAGCACGCTGGTTGTTAAAAGTGGGGACGAAAGCACCGAGCTTACGATTCACCGCGAGGGCGAGGACGATTTCACCGTTGAGCTCACATCCGCGCGCATAAACGTGAAGCACGTTGAGCATTTCCTATATAATCATCACACGGGATACATACGCATAAGCATGTTCAGCGGCAACTGCGCGGAGGAATTCCGCGAGGCTGTGAAGGATCTTACCGATAGGAACATGACAAGCCTTGTTGTAGACCTTAGGAACAACCCCGGCGGGCTGCTGAAGGACGTTGTAAGCGTTGCGGACACATTGCTTGGCGAATGCACGATAGTGACCGTGCGCGACGGCAAGGGCGGCGAGGAAACATACACATCTAATAAAAAAGGCGTAAGCGTGCCGGTTGCAATAATAGTTAATGAAAACAGCGCAAGCGCAAGCGAAATACTTGCCGCCGCCGTGCAGGATAATGAAGCGGGCGCAATAGTGGGCATGACAACATTCGGCAAGGGCGTTGTGCAGAACACAAAGCGCATCAGCTCAAACGGCGCATGGCTTAAAATGACCGTAAGCGCATATTACACGCCCGGCGGCGAAAGCATAAACGGCACGGGCGTTACGCCGGACATTGAAGTTGACCTGCCGGAGGAGATGAAGGGCACGCCCATAGACCAGCTTGACCAGGAGCAGGATTCGCAGCTTTGGGCCGCGCTGGACTACGTGCGCGAGCTGGCGGGCGAACAGTAATATATTCCCGCCGCGCCTTGACAAGCGAAACAGGCTAAAATATAATTACATCAATATGGGAGCATAGCGTTATTTTGCCGCGCTTCCATATAAAAACATGAAAAAAATAATGCCGCACGCACGCGGCTTAACGAAGGAGAAAGAACATGGCTGAAGTAAGGCTTACCGCCGAAGGCGTGGAAAAGTATGAGAAAAGATTGGAGTACCTGAAAACCACAGCGCGCACCGAAATTGCGGAGCAGATAAAAACGGCAAGGGCCTTCGGCGACCTGAGCGAAAACGCGGAATATGACGCGGCAAAAATTGAGCAGGCGCGCATAGAATACGAAATAGTTGAAATAGAGGCCATGCTCAAGAACGTGGTGCTCATAGACGAGGACACGCTGAACACAAACGTTGTTGACGTTGGTTCAAACGTTACGGTAAAGATGCTGTCCGCCGGCGGCGAGGAGCGCACGTTCCAGATAGTCGGCAGCGCGGAGGCCAACCCCTACGAGAACCGCATTTCCAACGAATCCCCCGTCGGCAAGACCCTGCTTGGCCACAAGGTGGGTGAGCTTGTTGAAATTCAGACTCCCGACGGAGTGAGCGAATTTGAAATAACAGCCATAGGCAAATAATCTTCAAACGCAGGAGACAGGCGCATAAATGGAAGAAAACAACATTAAGGCTCCCGTGGAGGAGCGCGAACAAACCGCCGAGGAGCTTAACGAGCTGCTCCAGATAAGGCGGGACAAGCTGAAGGCATTGCAGGAACGCGGCAAGGATCCCTTTGAAATAGTCAAGTTCGACCGCGATGCTTACAGCACAGAGATAATTGAAAATTACGACGCCATGGAAGGCAAAACCGTTACCGTTGCGGGCAGAATGATGTCCAAGCGAATAATGGGCAAGGCTTCCTTTGCGCACATTTTGGATTACAAGGGCGATATTCAGGTTTACATAAAGCGCGACGATGTTGGCGAAGAATCCTATGCCGACTTTAAGGCCATGGATATAGGCGACATAATCGGCGTTACCGGCATGGTATTCAAAACCCGCACGGGCGAGGTTTCAATCCATGCAACGAGCGTTACCCTGCTTTCAAAGTCCCTCCGTCCCCTGCCCGAAAAGTTCCACGGGCTGAAGGATCAGGAACTGAGATACCGCCAGCGCAGCGTTGACCTTATAGTAAATCCCGAGGTGCGAAACACCTTCATAAAGCGCGCCAAGATAGAGGCCGAGATACGCAGGAGGCTGAACGAGCTTGACTTTATAGAGGTCGAGACCCCCGTGCTCAACTCCGCCGCCTCCGGCGCGAGCGCAAGGCCGTTCATAACGCACCACAATACGCTGGATATAGACATGTATCTGCGCATCGCCACGGAGCTGCACCTCAAGCGCTGCATAGTTGGCGGACTTGAAAGGGTTTATGAAATAGGCCGCCTTTTCCGCAACGAGGGCATGGACGCTACGCATAACCCCGAGTTCACCACGATTGAGATATATCAGGCGTATACCGATTACCACGGAATGATGGAGCTGTGCGAGGATTTGTTCTCCCGCTGCTGCATGCTGGTAAACGGCACCACCAAGATAAAATACGGCGAGTACGACATTGACCTTACCCCGCCGTTTGCACGGCTGGGCATGAACGACGCCGTGAAGAAATACGCAAATGCTGACTTTCTCGGCTGCGCAACGGACGAAGAGGCGCGCGAGCTTGCAAAGAAGATAAAGCTGCCCTTTGACGACAAAACAGCCACCAAGGGCAAGCTGCTGGCGCTGGCGTTCGACGAATTCGTTGAGGATAAGCTTATCCAGCCCACGTTCATAATAGACTATCCCGTGGAAAACTCCCCGCTTTCCAAGCGCAAGAAGGGCGTAAGCGGCATAACGGAACGCTTTGAGCTGTTCATTGCCGGCCACGAATACGCAAACGCCTTCAGCGAGCTGAACGACCCCATAGACCAGCGCGGCCGCTTTGTGCAGCAGGCTATGGAGCGCGCCAAGGGCGACGACGAGGCCATGATGATAGACGAGGACTTCTGCCAGGCGCTTGAATACGGCATGCCCCCCACCGGCGGCATAGGCATAGGCATAGACCGCATGGTCATGCTGCTCACCGGAGAAACCAGCATACGCGACGTGCTGCTCTTCCCGACAATGAAGCCCTTAGATTGACCGAAACGCGAAAAAGCCCGTAATATCAAGGGTTTTCGGACACAGGGGAAACGAAAAACCTTACGCCTTACACCAAACTTACACCAATCGATGTAGGAAAACGTGCAGAGGCAAAAAAATCGCATAATTTCAAAGTGTGAATGGGCGACTTTCTTTCGAGGTCGCCCATTATTTGAAAAGACAGATAAACAAATCGGGATTTAGGGGAGGAAAATATGGTCAGTATAACAGATGCAAAACAGATTATCAGACTTGCAACGGATGCGGAGATTAAAGTATTTCTTGACGGCGGTTGGGGTGTAGATGCGCTTATTGGATATGAAACAAGAAGACATAACGATATTGATATATTTGTAGAAAAGAAAGATTATCATAAATTTATACAGATAATTAAAAACAATGGTTTCTATGAGATAAAAATGGAGTATACAACAACGAACCATACAGTATGGGAGGATTTGAAGAAAAGAATTATTGATTTACATTGTTTTGAATATACAAAAAATGGTGAAATTCTTTACGAAGGGGATTGTTTTCCATCAGAGATTTTTTCGGGAATAGGAAAAATTGAGGAAATAGAAGTTTCTTGTATTGAACCGTATAGTCAACTGCTGTTCCATTTGGGATACGATTATGATGAAAATGATATGCATGATGTAAAGTTGTTGTGCGAAGTATTTCATATGGAACTTCCTGAAGAGTATAGATAATCATAACTTCCCGTTTGTCGAATAATCCCTTGAAAGAGGATGAACCTTTTTCAAGGGGCTTTTTTTATTTCTCCCCATGTTCGCAAACTACCCCGATTTCTCTTTCCTCAATATAATGAGTGCAAACAGAGAGGAAGGAGCGGTTTTGCTATGAGTAATAGTTTGGCGAAAGTACATCCGGAGCTTGTTTCGGAATGGTCGGAAAGGAACTTTCCGCTTACTCCCGATAATATTACTTACGGCTCAAACAAGAGAGTTTGGTGGAAAGGCAGTTGCGGTCACGAATGGCAGGCGAGCGTGAAGGCTCGTTCCAAAGGCGAAGGCTGCCCCATTTGTTCAGGAGCAAGGGTTGTTGAGGGTATTAACGATTTGGCTACGGTAAAGCCGAAATTGTCATTAGAGTGGTCTGAGAAAAACACGATTAAGCCAACGGAGGTTACTGCCGGTTCTCATAAAAAAGTGATATGGAAGTGCGAACACGGTCACGAGTGGACGGCTACTGTCAAAAGCAGAACAATCAATAAAACAGGCTGTCCATACTGCTCACACAATAAAGTCCTTGCCGGATTCAATGACCTTG
>ENA-UONX01000483-UONX01000483.1-human-gut-metagenome-genome-assembly--contig:-P74old-NODE-483-length-57214-cov-12.427457_pt1 | contig 57214 bp, 55 predicted proteins | sample MGYA00242466_ERZ724013 | MGnify/ENA metagenome assembly ERZ724013 | reverse complement strand
TTCCGTCGGCGGTGCCCTGCCGCCGCTCGAGGTCGCCGACGTCGCGACCTTGGCCGCGACCGACCGCGCGTTCCATGAGGCGGTGGTCCGCAAGACCGGCATCCCGCCGCGCTTCGCACGCCGCATCGCCGAGGGCGAGGCCGCCCCGGAGCATGCCTATGACGCGCGACTCGCGCGCGGCGGCGGGCTGTACATCTACGGCCCGCGCGGCGTGGGCAAGACCGAGCTGGCGTGCCGTATCGCCTACGACTACGCCGGCTCGCGCCTCGATCCCCGCTTCGGCAACTGGGCGTACCGTCCCGTCCCGAAGGGCAGGCCCAAGCACGGCGTCAGGTTCGTCGTCTCGGCCGACCTCATGACCGAGCTCCGCTCGACCTTCGACAAGGGAGGGGACAGCGAGGCCGACGTCATCCGCAGGTACGTGAACGTCCCGGTCCTGATCATCGACGACCTGGGCAAGGACTCCTCGACCCAGTGGGTGCTCGCGAAGCTGTTCCAGATCGTCAACGGCCGCTACGAGGCCGAGCGCGCCACGATCGTGACCAGCCAGTACACCCAGGCCGGCCTCGCCGCGGTGCTGTCGGAGTACGGCCGCAAGGAGGACGCCCTGGCGATCGTCTCGCGCCTGGCCGAGATGACCGAGCGCGTCAAGGTCGACGGCCCGGACCGCCGCATGGCGCCCTGCGACGCCGAGGGGGCCGGGCGATGAGCCGCCGGGCCCCGCAGGAGGGGCGCAGCTATGAGCAGGCCCTCTACTCCGTCGTCCTGCTGGTTCCGCGCCTCCCGAGGCCCGAGCGCACCCGGACGGTGAGGGTCCTGCTCGACTTCATCGCCGGCCTCTGGGAGCTGGACCGCTCGCGCGTCGATGCGGATTTCGCATCGCTCGTGCGCGGGCTTCCCCGCTGATGTCCGCATAGGTATGTGCATGAGCGTCCGCATATCTGCGCGTTTGCGCATGCACATACCCGCACAGAAGCACAGATGCGAGGGCGCGTATCCGCGCGCCCTTCTTGATGGATTGAGGTTTCCCATGGAGAGGATCGAGGAGATGTCCGCCGAGCGGGCGGAGGGCATATCGCCGGGCTCTACGGCGACGAGCTGTACGGCCTCGAGCTCGACGGCGAGGTTTCGGGCGAGGGGGCCATGCGGTGCCGGTACGCACCGGTCCATGATGAGGTGAGGGGCATCTGCGATGCGCTGGGGCTGGACTACGACCGCATCGCGACCGATCGTGCCGGGATGCTCTGGGCGGGCGAGGGGATGCCTCACCGCTTCGACGCATGCTGCGAGATCAGCGACATCGCGAGGCGCCTGCGCGCCCAGTGCCGCGATGTCGCTTCCCGTTCGGAAAGCCCCGGGCCGCGGCGCCGGCCCCATCGCTAGCAGGCGCTAGCATCTTGCGGAAGGACACGCATGGGCCGAATGTGCCCGGACAACGGAATGGAGCTTCAAGATGGACAGACGAGAGCTCGAGATCATGTTGAACGATGCCTTCGACCGCGGCATCGTCACGGCAAGGGCGGTAGAGGGAATCTATCCCCCCGCCGTCACGGTGGGAATCCTCGACGACCTCGGGCGCGAGATCGACTTCGGGCATGAAGGTAGCGGGTTGACGGTGTTTCTCCCTGGCATCGAGGACGATGCCCGTTTTGCCGGCTCGTGCAAGGCCCTCGGCGGCAAGGTGCCGCAGAACACCTATCGCATGGAACTTGTCTCGGCGATCGCCGGCGAGCTCATGGGCGCCGAGTCCGCCACCGCGCTCAGCGCCCTGGAATCCGCCCTGGACCGCGCGAGGCGAAGGGGCTACTGCGTGTTCGACCGCGGCATCCATGACGACGTCCCGGATCCCGGGCTGGTCTACCTGTGCTCGACCTACCCGGCGGCCGTCCGCCTGAAGGACTCCCTGGACTTCGTCCGGGCTCAGGGCAACGAGCCGGACCGTCACGCGCTCGGCACATACCGCATGGTGGACGGGTACTGCATCATGGGAGGGTTGGACGAGGTGCCGCTGGCGGACGCATACGCCGTGGATGCGGCCCTTATCGAGGACTGGGGTGTCGGCGATGCCGTCTTCCGCATCACCGACCTCAAGGCGAAGACGTTTTCGTATGCCGTCGACGCCGACGGCGGGCAGAAGGCGTCGACGCTCGTCTACTACACCGATGAGGGCTCCGACCCGGTCCTCTTCCAGCAGACCGGCGGCGGCTGGCGCCTGGCGAGCGACAACTTCCTCGCCGAGAACTCGATCGTCGAAGACTTGGAGCGCGTCTATACCGGCGAAGTCTCGCCGGTATACCTCGATTCGCGAATCGTCGACATGGAGGAGATGGCCGAGGCCTACGGCTGGGTGAGGCCGGGGAGGACCCCGGCCTCCATCGCTGCCGGCGCCCGGAAGGCCGCCGCGTCCTCGGCGGCCGAGGAATCCTCCCCCGGCAAGGTCGCCGCCGCGGCCCGCGAGGCCTCGAAGGACTCGGCTCCCCGACACTGATACCATGGTGGGTGCGGATGCGCCCGCAGGCGCTTTGGCATACACACACAAACGCTCAACCGCGCATCCGCACATATCCACACATCCGCATCCGCATATATGCGTAAAAGGGGACGTGCCATGATTGGAAACGTCTTGAAGCCCGACGGCACGGTGCATATCGAGCAGCAGGTCGGCAACATGCGGTACGACCTCACGACGGGACAGGTGGAGACGGTGGTCCCCGCGGCGGGCGCCACGAACCTCGTCTTCGGTGCCGACGGCCACTAGCGCATCGAGCTCACGGCCGGCAACATTCGTCAGAATCTCGGTAGGCCGGGTTTCGATACGCTCCTGTAGGTTCCGCAATCGCACATACGCATACACGTACACATACGCAGTTGCGCATACGTACACTCGCACAATGGAACACATGCACGTCGGCATATCTACGCACATGCACATAGCCGCACACGCGCCCATCGGGCTCTAGCCCCGGTGGACGCCTTGTTTCCGGCCGTTTTCCGTATCCGGTGTTTAAGCCGCCGGATACAGGGGATAACCACCTGAGGAGAAACGGACAGCGCCGAGGGAGGGCGCGCACCGGAATATTTCGGAAGGAATGTAGAACTGAAATGAGAATACCCGCAAGGGCGCTGAAGCCGCTCATCGCCATGGCCATAGCCGCAGCATCGTTCGGCTGCATCGCGCCCGCGGCTTACGCCGAGAACGCGACCGCCGCCGTGATTTCCGACGACGGTGATCATGTCGTCGTCGACGTCGACCTGAACGGAAGTGCGCCTGTCGGCGACGCGACCGAACAAGCCGATATGAAAAACAGTCAGGGTGAATCGGTTTCCGACGCGGAACCAGACGAGGCCTTGAAAGAATTCGAGGCCCTGATGACGGCCAACGACATCATTATAAGATCAGCGTTTTACTACATCTTACTGCCGTCTCTCTTCGCGATGGCCTTGCCTCTCCTCTTATACGAATTGCTGGAGCTACATGATCGCCGCCGCCTTTGAGTTCCGACGGTTGGACTGAACCGGTGTCGTGCCGATAGTGAGCCCGGCCCGCGCTCGACGAAGTTGTCTATAATCGGGCGGCTCTGCCCGAGCCACCCTTGAAGGGAAGGAAACCCTATGATGCTTTTCGAATCTTTGATCTTCAACCTGCTCCCCGCAGCCGTCGGTATCATGGTTCTCGTACTGGTGTTCGAGAGCTGCTGGCGCAAATGCCCGCCGGATAAGCTCATGATCGTCTCCGGCGCCGGCAAGATGCGCTCCGTCTCCGGCAAGGGCACCTTCGTGATCCCGCTCCTCCAGCGCGTCGACACCCTCTCGCTGGGTGCCGTACAGGTGCAGCTGACCACCGAGAATGACATCCCCACGCAGGACGCAATCCTCATCCACGCCTGCGCCGTGGCGAACTTCCAGATCGGCCAGACCCCCGAGCTGATCGAGACCGCCTCCAAGAACTACTTGAATATGGACAAGGAGGAGATGACCCGACAGGTCACCGAGGTCATGCTGGGCAAGATGCGCGAGGTTATCGGCCAGATGGACCTCAAGGAGCTCATGCGCGACCGCGAGAGCTTCAATGCCAAGGTCTTCGACGGCTCCAAGGACGACCTCGCCAACCTCGGCCTCGAGCTGCGCACCTTCAACGTCCAGGACTTCTCCGACTCCCAGGGCATCATCCGCTCCATGGGCGCCGACCAGGCCGCGGAGATCAAGAAGGAGGCCGAGCTGGCGCAGATCAAGGCGGCCGAGGAGGTCGCCATCCGCCAGAACCAGCTCGACTTGAAGCAGGCCGACCTCAAGAAGCAGGCCGACAAGGCGAAGGCCGAGGCCGATATGGTGAAGGCCACCGTGACGGCCGAGAAGCAGCGCGAGCTCTACATCGCCCAGCAGGAGGCCGAGATCGCCGCAGAGACCAAGAAGGTCGAGCTCGCCGAGCGCCAGGCGGACGTGAGGGAGCGCGAGCTGAACGCGACCGTGAAGAAGCAGGCCGAGGCCGACCGCTACGCCGCAGAGCAGGCGGCGGAAGCCGACCTCTACAAGCGCACGAAGCAGGCCGAGGCCGCCCGCATCGAGCGCCAGAACCAATCCGACGCCGAGCTGTATTCCGCCCAGAAGGACGCCGAGGGCATCCAGGCCCGAGCGAAGGCCGAGGCCGAAGCTACGCGCCTGAAGGGCGAGTCCGAGGGTGCGGCCGAGAAGGCCCACGGCGAGGGCGTCGCGGCGGGCATCAAGGCCCAGGCCGAGGCGTACAACGGCATGGATAACCCCTACCTGCTCGCCAACCGCTACATCGACATCATGCCCAAGGTAGCCGAGCAGGTTGCGAAGCCCCTCACTGCCGTCGATTCCATCAAGATGTACGGATCGGGCAACGCGCAAAAACTCGTAAAGGAGACCACATCGATTGTCGACCAGGTCGCATCCGGCCTGAAGGACAGCACGGGAATCGACCTGCCGTCCCTGCTGAATGGCCTGATCTCGAACCCCGATATCGATGTCGACTCCGCCGAGAACTCGGTTGAGTGATGGTCGTCCCGCTGATCGCCTCGGCCTTGCTGCTCGATTTCTTAGGCTGCATGATGCCCCTGGCATTGGTCGAGGACACTAAGGCATTTAAGGTCGGCGTGTTCCTGATTTGGGCGGCGCTGGTGGCGGATTCCGTCCTGATGGGCTTGTTCTATCCGAGGGAGCTGGCGGGGGTGAATCCCCTGTTGGCGGCAGGTCTCGAATCGATATGCCTCATCTGTGCCATGTATCCCCTGCATGGGTTCGCATCGAACTTGGCTCCCTGTGGCATCCGGGTCGATATTGCCGCGGCCCTCGCCTTCATAGACTTCCTCGTGACCGCTGTGGGATATGTCTCCCTGCTCTTGGGTACGATCTGGCTTATATTCTTCTAGGCTCGCAGGCATATGGACCTGTCGACCATCAAGCCGGAGGGTTCCGAGGAGTAGTACCGGCGCGGGCCGCCCGCACGTCGCGCAGACCGTCGGGCGGCCTTTTACATCGAAGGGGAGTGTGTCCCATGGAGGGGAAACGAAACCGCGGCGAGGTGACCGCCGAGCTTTCCGAGAAGGTATGGGCGAGGCTGTGCCGCGAGAACGCCCTGGTCGCGAGCGAGGTCTGGGTCGATGACGCCAGCCGGGTCGATTTCGTGGCCTACAGGCCGCATCGTCCGCGCGACCGATCGTCGAACCATGCGACCGCCGCCGAGCTCGAGTCCGGCACCTTCACGTTCGTCGAGGTCAAGTCGTGTATGGACGATTTCACGAGCGGCCACGGCAGGACGTTCGAGGGCGATGAGAACTGGCTGGTGTGCCCTCTCGAGCTCGCCGACTCGCTGGCTTCCAAAGGGATGCTGCCCAAGGGGGCGGCCGTGTACTCGCCCGACGCCCGCGGCGCCCTGCGGAAGCGCTACGACACTTCCGAGTTCCGGCAGGTGCGCGTCGCCCCGGCAATCGAGCTGATATGGGCGATGCTGAGGCGGAAGAGCTCATGCGAGACCGGCGCCGGTTTTCCCGTATAGATTGCCGGCACATCTGTCCGGATGCATATCCGCACATCGGCATACATACGCCGAGGCACATACGCGCACATACATATATACACACCGGCGCTATCGTACCCGTTTGCGCATCGGGGTATACGGGCGCGCGGGGAAATGCGCGGAAGCATATCCGCCCCGCCTTCCAAAACTTCCTATAGTTTCTGCGAAACCCCCGTTCAGCGTATATTTTTTCGCTTGCGCGGGTATCAATTCCCCGTTACTGGTCGAACGGATGACGGGATATGGAAATGGCAGACGGTGACCGCCTTACACCGGAACAGGCCGAGGCGCTGAGCGCGCTGAGGGACGGGAGGAACGTGTTTCTCTCGGGCAACGCCGGCACGGGTAAGAGCTACGTGCTCAACGCCTTCATATCGGACCTGAAGGCGCGCAATGTCGATTTCCTCGCCCTGGCGCCCACCGGCATCGCCGCGCTGAACCTCACGGACGGCTCGACGATCCACCGCACGCTGAAAATCGCGCCGGGGGTCTGCGCCCCCGATGGCCCCAAGGGGTCCCGCAAGGTGCTCGACGCCGCGAAGGTAATCATCATCGACGAGATCTCGATGTGCCGCATCGACCTGTTCGACCACGTGATGGGGATGATCTCCCAGTCCATGACGCGCAACGGCGCGAAGCAGGTGGTCCTCGTCGGCGATTTCTTCCAGCTGCCGCCGGTCGTGACCGAACGCGACTCCGCGCTGCTGATGAAGTTCTATCCCGGAAACCTCCAGGGCTGGTGCTTCAAGTCGAGGTACTGGACCGGCTTCGATTTCGAGCCGCACGTCCTCAAGACGGTCGTGCGCCAATCCGCCCCCGATTTCATCGACAACCTGAACCGCGCCCGCGTCGGCGACGCGTCGTGCCTCGATTACTTCAACGCGCACTCCAGGAGTTCCCGCGCCTACCTGCCGAAGGACACGCTCGTGCTGTGCGCCAACAACCGCATCGCCGACTCGATCAACCGCGAGAACGTCGACGCGCTCGACGCCCCGAAAGTCGAGTTCACCGCGGCGGTCACGGGTATGGTCAACAGCGGCGATAAGATGGCGCCGGAGAGGATCGTCCTGTGCCGCGGCGCCCGCGTGATGTCGCTCGTGAACAGCCCTCAGGAGGGTTACGTCAACGGCACGCAGGGCACCGTCACCGACGCGTCCGCCGACGCCGTGACGGTCAAGTTCGACGGGGCGGACGAGAAGGTCCGCATCGAGCGGCACAGATGGGAGATCAACAAGTCCGAGGCCATCGTCGAGATGGACGAGGAGGGCAGGCCTGTCAACAGGGTCAAGACTGCCGTCGTGGGTGCCTATACCCAGATCCCGCTCAAGCTCGCCTACGCCATCACCATCCACAAGTCGCAGGGCCTGACGTTCGATGCCTGCTGCGTCCACACGAAAGTCTTCGCCGAGGGCCAGCTGTACGTCGGCCTGTCCCGCGTGCGCTCCGCCGCCGGCCTCACCGTGTTCCCCAAGATCGAGCCGAACCGCCTGATCGCCAGCCGCGAGGTCGTGGAGTTCTACGATTCCCTCGAGCACAGGATGGAGGAGCCGGTCCAAATCGAGTGCCCGCGCCGCTACGAGTCGCGGGTCCGCGCCTACATCCGAGACCTCATGGACGGCAGGGACCCCGACGCCCCCACGCCTCCCGCCCTGGAAGGCGCCCTGGAGAACAGCAAGGGAGGTACCCCGGAACCGGGGACCGAAAGACCGGCTCGAACCCTCGAAGAGAAGATTGGGGCGGATATAGTTGCCCGTGCCACCTTCGCCCTCAAATTTGCAGTTTCGAGTGCCATGTCCAAGGACCATCTTGAGGCCAAGATGCTCCTAGCCGGGTACGTACTTGATTGGGGACGCGCTCCGCATGAGCTCTATGTCGTCTGCAAGGAGGGCGGTTATCGCGTCAGCGCATCGGAACTGGGCATCCGGCGCTCCGAGATTGAGGCGAGGATTGCGAAAAACTCCGGCTTCGACTTGGGCTCCGCTCGTCGTCAGCCGAGCCCGTCCGACTCTCGTCCTGGGAAGCGGAAGGGCTCGGCGAAAGAGTCCGCCGGTCGCACCCGAAATACACGCAAGGCGAATAAGCGGTAGCGACAACGGAAATGGGAAGGCCGAATCTCCCGGCCTCCCCATTTCATTTTCGCGGGCGGATCGCTACCGTCTGCCGGTGAGCTCCCAGTCCCAGATATACTCCTCGACCTGCTCGGCGAGATGGAGCGGGGCGGGAAGGTTCACCCTCATATCGTTCTTGTAGAGCTGCACCATGCAGCCGCGCAGGGCCTCGGCGTATTTGACGCTGGCAAGCGCCTCGGCCTCGCCACCGGGCGACAGAAGGCAGTACTCGTTGATCGTCTTCTCGCAGAACGCCGCGGTGGGCGAATCGTACTTCGATCCGCGTGCGGACCATTTGTACTGGGCGTCGCCCGGTCGCGGGGCCAACGCGAGGAAGTAGCCGTCCATCTTGAAGAGTCCCTGCTTGTCGCGCCTGTTCGGCACGGTGCCGTCGTCTGCGCCGCCCGCGGCCACCTCATCCGTGAACCAGTCGGGGATCTCGCCGTTGAGACCGGAGCGTATACGCAGGATGCGCAGCTTGCTGCCCGCGAGGCCAAGCGGCTCCTCATAACCGGTCGGTCCGTAGCTCAAGGGTCCCGACTCGAGGCCGGAGTCGCTGATGCCGGGCCACCAGTCTCTCTGCCGGATGCGGCCGTAGGAGTTGATGAGGAGGAGTTCCGGCCTGTCGCCGGTGGCGCGGACTATGCCGTGGAGCATCCTCTTCAGGGCCATTCCGTTCGCCCGCTTGCAGGAGTCCGGAAAGCCCTCGGAACCGCTCAGCCGGGCGAACTCGATGAGGGCGCGCCAGTACGGTAGGCTTCCGTCAGGTAGGAGGGGGCAGTACACGGTGACGGCACCGCTTCTCATGTCCTGTCGGACGCAATAGGGGAAGCTCGCCCGCGCCTTGCCGTTGCCGGAGTTGTAGACCTTCAACCCTATCGCCGGGATCGAGGTGTCGATGCCGCGCGAATTGCGTGCCGGTTCGGGTACGAAACCGAGCTGGCGCATGAGGTCGCGGACGGCGACGCGCGCGCGGATCTCGGGACTGTCCTTCGAGTCCTCGGGTTCGATGAATTGGGTCAGGCGCCCGGTTTTCGCGAACGCGATGCGCAGGGCGCGCTTGGGGTCTCCGCCGTCGTCTTTGCCCTTGGGCTTGTAGCTCTCGGCGCCCGGCAGGGCCACTATGCACGCGGTCGGGTCGGTCGCCTCGGGAAGCGCGGCGGCGACTTTGCGCCAGCGGATCTTCGCCTGGCTGTCGCCGGTATTCTCCATGCGGTTCAGGAGGTCGTTTGCCGGGATGTTATCGATCTCGACCTCGAAGCCGTCGACGGCCCCCTCCCCACCGAGAAAGCGGGAGATCTCGGCCCTTGCCATATCGAGGAGCCGGGCATCGTCCTGGTTGCCGATCAGCTGGAATACGGCCCTGTCCCTGCCGATGCAGCGGGCGAGTCTGGCGCGGTTGGCCCGGCCCCAGGCCTCCTGTCTCGCCCGTGCGCTGACGGGGTCCTTGTCCCAATCCGCCTGCCTGGGTTCCTCTATGGCCGCCTTGAGATGGGTCAGTTGAAGCGAGTCGAGCGCACGGACGGGCTCCGCGATATCTTTGAGCCGAGCCGCGACGGCCTCGAAGAACATGGCCTTGTCGATGACGGATGCCCCGCTTGCGACCGAGGGCTTCGATGCCCAGGAGGCGGTCATCGCGTAGGGGGATAGGATCTGCGGCTGCGAGCCGTCGCGGGCGTACCTGCCCATGTCCTCAAGATACTCGCGGACTGCGGGCAATCCGGTCCCGCTGGCGAACTCGTAGTTCGCCAGGGCCGCGGGGTCCCAGGCCAAGTCGCGCTTCTGTTTGTCGTAGCCGTAGGGGACGACGCGGAGCGTGCCGCCTTCCGTGCGGACGTAGGCGTTGACATCGTGTTTGAGGAACGGGTCGTCCTGCCATGGCTTGCCGATGAAGCGGCGGACGGCGACATCCATGTTGAGCCTTGCCTTGCGGCCGACCGGCAGCGTCTCGACGTGGAATCTGAGGGCGAACGCCCACGGGTCCTCCTTGTGCCAGTGGATATCGGAAATCAGCTCGTAGACGTTTCCGTTTCCGCGTGAGACTCTGCTGAAGTTCTCGACCATGCCGTTGGCGAGTTCGAGGGGGATGCCGGCGATGGCGTCGGCGACTTGCGCGGAGAATGCGGGGAAGGTGAGCCTGCCCGCGGGACGGCCGTCGCCGCTGAACAGGCGGATCTCTTCGCCACGCACGGCCTCTTCGAACGTCTCGGGGTGCAGCATCCCCATCACCTTGCGGTAGGCGGGGGATTGGGTATCGATGTCCTTGCGGGAGGAGATCCAGACCGCGATGACGTTGCATAGCTTCGCGAGATCAATGGGGGCGAGGGCGATAAGCCAGCTGTCGGTATGCACGTTGGGGCGTACGGGATTCAGCTCGACGGCCCGGTCGAGCCAGCAGCGCAGGTCGTCCTTGAGGACTTTGGTGTTGAGGTAGCCGCCCTCTTTCCTCGGGGGCATGAGCGTGAAGAGGGCGTCGCGCAGGCTGTCGGGCAAGCCGACGACGTGCACGGTCGTCTTGGTGTCGGGGACGGGTGCGAATGACATGAGGTGCAGCTTAGAGTCCGACATTTCCGATTCCTTTCCTGAACGACTCGTAGAACGGCCCGTAGAGGGCTTTGGCGACCTCCGGCTGGTCGCTATCGTGCATGAGGCGTTCCATGTAGGCGCCGAGCTCTTCCAGGGTCCTGAACGAGAGCTTCCCGTCGCCGCCGCGGAAGGCCGCATCGGCGAAATAGACATGCGGCGCGGGCCTCTCCTTATCGGCAAGCCTCGCCAGGCGTCCGAATATCTGGATGATCGTGACCATGAGCGTGGAGATCGCGTCGTCTACGAGGAATTGCCTGCCCATGGTCCTCCATGCGCCCATGGGAAGGTTCTCGTCCCGCTCCATGGTCTTCCATGTGCGCCAGGCGGAGGCCCTGACCTCGGTCGCGAACTCCCCGGGATTGGCCGGGTAGTCGCCGACCTCCCTTTCGATGAGGCCGTTGAGCTTGCGGTATCGCCCGCCGAGGTCGTGCGGTGTGCCCATCGGCCGCACCGAGAAGATGAGGCTCGTGAACACGGCATGGCCGCCGCGGTCGACGATATTGAAGCCGCGCTCGATGGCCATGGCCGGCGCCACGAGCACTTTGGCCGGATGGTCGCAGAACTTGTAGACTTCGCTCCGGGGCACGAAGCGCTCCCTGTGGTCGTGGTTGTTGCGCACCAGGGCCGCGACCTTGATTGCCTGGCCCTTGCGTCGGAACTCTTGCTCGATGCGGTCGCGTGCGTCCTCGGCCTCCCGGTAGCTGTTCACGATGACCAGGGCCTTTCCCGCGCCATCCGCGTCGAGTTCGTCCCTCAGCGTGGCCATGGTCTGCGATAGGACGATGCCGAGGTTGCCGGAACGCATCTCGGCGGCGCTGCCGGACACGTTCTGCTCGATGCCGAGGTCCCTCACGGTCGAGGTGGAGAGCTTGGCCGCCTTCCACGGCTCCGCCTCGAGGAGGTAGTCGACCGGCCTGTTCACGTGGTATTGCAGGCAGCCGGGCTCCCAGCTCGAACCGGAGAGCAGGAGCACGTGCGGCCCCAGCGCCGCCCCGGCGGGGTCGGTATCGAGCCAGGGCAGCGAGCACATGAAGGCCCGCCCGAAGGCGAACTGCCGGAAAAGCCTGAGGTCGTTGCCGTCGAGCTTCATCCCGAAGATGTTGCCGATCAGCGAGTTGGGGAGATAGTGCTGCTGGCGCGTGTAGCTGAACTTGAGGAAGTTGTACAGCTCGTCGACGGAATCGTCCTTGAAGCTGAGGAGGTCCTGCGCGGAGGCGAGTTCGCGCAGGTACGAGTCGAACCGGATGACCTTGAGGGCGAAGGAGAACCTGGTCCGCAGCTCGTCGGGAAGCTCCGAGCATCCGCATGCAGCGAGGTATTCGTTCAGCGAGTAGCTGTGGGTGTCGTCGTCGATGCCCTCGCAGGAGGTCGCGACCGCCTGCGAGAGCTTGTTGAGGGCCGCGTCGCCGCCATCGAGGCTCTTCTTGGCAATCTCGAATCTATAGGGGTTGATGAGTTTGTCGGCATCCTCGTAAACCTGTTTGGGAAGGCCCTGCTCCAGGAGGTCGTTCAGAAGCGAGAGCGACGTGAACGCCTCGTCCTTGACGATGCGCCATTTCGCCACGCGGTCGTCCCTGACGGATTTGAGCAGCGCCTTCGCGACGGGCTCGGATTTCTGGCGCAGGTCGTAGAAAAGCTCCTCGTTGAAGTCCCTCATCTTGTCGTCCGGGCGCCGCTTCATGGCTGCGGCTGTCGGGTCGGCGGCGTTGCGGATGAGCTCCTGGAAGCTCATGCTCGGGGCGAAGCAGCCGTCGAGCTGCGCCTGCACGCGGTCCGCCTCATCGAACAGGACGACGTCGAACTGCTGAAGGGCCTCCTCGAAGAATGCCTTGCGCTCCCTTCCGACGATCATGGTGGCGAAGCCGGTGGGAGTCGTGACCACGACGTCGGATGTCAGGGACTCGCGGGCCATGGCCTGCGATGGGCACACGTCCCAGTACGGGCATGAGTTCGCGCCGCCCTTCTTGGACCGGAGGCCGCGGCATGGCGTGTTGCCGTATCCGCAGGCCTCGGGATCGGAAGAGGAGAGCCCGTCCATGATGCAGGCGGTCTCCAGGTATTTGGATGCGGAATGGTCGAGGAGCATGGAGTCATCGTGGTCGAAGAACTCGTCGAGCCGTTCGATGCGCCTGCCGCGCGACACCAGGGGCGAGGCGCTGATTCCCGCCTCGCGAAGCAGGACGACGCTTTCCATCACGTCCGATACCGAGTTGAGCAGGGATACCGCGCGCAGGCCGCGCTTCGCGAGGCAGACGATGAGCATGTTGGCGAGGACGGACTTGCCGGCGCCGACGAGGCCGACGAGGCTCACGACCTCATCGAGGCGCAGGCCGTCGGCGACGGATGTGCTGCCGCCGCGTGCCCGCTTGAGGAGCCCCTGGTCCTTGACCCTTCTGAGCACGGCGGCGTAGTGGGTCTTCCCGGTCTTCTCCCCGACTTCGTCCGCGGTCGAGATGAGCTCGTCGAGGGTGATATCGATGGGCGGGCGCCTGCTCTTGCGGGGGATATCGTCAATCTTGCCCGTTTGGGGCGGCACGGCATCGGGTATGGTCACCCAACGGATCGATCCGGTTACCGTGGTATCGCCGGTCGCCTCGGGCTTGCATGTGTAGGAATACCGTCCTTTGGGTCTCGCGACCACGTTTTTATGGGAGAGTTTGACATCGCCGAGGAGGCGGTCTATATAGATCGGCATGCGGTCGATCCCGGTAAGGGGGTGCTCGCGCAGGGCCATTCCGCCGTTGGCGATATCGAAGAACCGGTACCGCTCATATTCCGCGCGCTCGTAGAGGCCCAGCAGTCGCCGCCAGGCCGTGGATGAAGCCAGCGAGAACAGGTGTCGGCGCGCCATCTGCATGAGGTGGCCGTCCGCGCCGATGGTCTCGGGCCTGATGAGCTGGTAGTTCGATAGGAGCCTGTCGGCCTTTCGGGGATCGGCGCCGGGACCGCATACGCGTACCGCGAGCGCGAGCAGCGACTCCACATTCAGGAACTCGTCGAGGGATAGGTCGCTGTCCTCGGGATAGCGCACCTCGAGATTGCGCTTCAGCTGGTCGAAGCCTTCCTGGGCTGTATCATTCGGCTCGCTCATCGCGTGCCTCCCTTCGCGGCGGCATCGAGTCGTTTCGAGAAGTTGCGCAGCGTTTCGCATGAATAGCCGGTCTTGCCGCGCAGGACGGCATTGCATAGCGCGCGATATCCGGGATGGTCCCGTTCGACTTGGTCCGGCACGACATAGGCCACCTCGTCCGCGCACATCTGGGCGATGCCGGTGTCGTCCTCTATCTCGCGGGCAAGCCGCTCGGCGCGGCCGTATGCCTTGGCTTCGACGGCAAGCTGCCGGCCGTCCGGCAGATGGATCAGGATGTCGCAGGTGTCCTTGAGGGGCCACATTTCGTATTTCAGACCGAGGCCCGCTGCGGCCTCGGCGATCGCCAGCTCGAGCTTTCCGGGGGAAGAGATGTAGTGCATGACGCCGCGGGATAGGCGGAAGGCGTCGTGCGCGACGCTGTCCAGCTTGTCGAAATCGCCTGTGACGGCCTTGGCGCACGTCGCCGATGAGCAGTGGGGCTGCTTGCCTCGCATGGTCATCGTCCAGCCGCAATTCGGGCATACTTTTGCGGCGCCCGGGACGGGTTCGTAGGCCATGGAGACGAATTCCTGCAACCACACCGGGTCGATGGTGTCGGCTTCGCCCTGGTCGAGGGGGTCGGGGTCGCCCAGGGCGAGCCCCGTCTTGATCCTGACGTATTCGTTCCAGGTGAGCAGCGGGTGGCGGATGAGCATCCTGCGTCCGTACACGTATTGCTCCTGGGTGCCGGCTCGGAGGAATTCATACACCCTGCGTTCCTGATGGCCGCCCAAGAGGTCGTTTTCCGCAAAGCGCAGTACCTCGTAGCATTCCGACGTCGCGGCGAAGTAGTCGCCGTCTACTGACGCCAGGGGCCCGATCTCGATGGACCGGCACCCTTCGACGGCTTCCCTGCACTCGTCGCGCCACCGGGCCGTCCACTCGCGCACGTCTGACGCTGCGCTGTTCCTGATGAAATCGGACTCATTGAACGTCGGCAGCAGCTCTTCCGCATCGTCGGAGCACTCAGCGCACAGCGCGGCGAGGATATTCATGCCGTGTCTGAATGCCTGGCTGTAGGGATACCTATGCGGGTCGGCCTCGTAGAGGCCGTCCTTCTCGGCGATGCCGTATGCGATGAGGAATACGGCGGTCTCGAAGCGGTTGGCGATATCGCGGGCTTTGCCGGCGGCTTCGGCCGCGGCGATCGGGTCGGACATGGACCACCTCTTTATTGGAATTGGCATACACAGCAGCTTTGATACCCGCCCCCGCCGCGCTTTACACGCCCCTACCGAAACTCGACGGATAAAAATGCCCCCGCACCGGCTCGAATCGAGTGAAAGACTTCCCGCGCACGGGGTAGAAACAGCTGGGACGGTACACATCCGCGCGAAAGGTCGGACATGTCTAGGGTGGCCTATGGGCAAAAGGGATACAGCGGCGCCTCCATGAGCGTGAACGCGCGGGCGGCCTACGAGGCGGGGGAGATGCCCCGCTCGAAATGGACCAAGACGGCGATCCTCGGCGCCTTGAGGGGCTACTGCGATGAGATGGACCTGCTCTACGACCCTGCGGTCGAGTCCGAGACCAAGGCCGCGCTCTTCGACCGGTTCATCGCCTCCTCGTCCTGGCACCACACCGGCGCCTACGCCCGCGAGACGGAGTTCTTCGCCCTGGACGAGGCCGCCGTGGTCGGGGCGTTCCGCGAGCTCGGGCCCGAGGAGACGGCCGAGCGCGACCGGATCCGGGCGCAGGCTGCGGCCCGGGTGCGGGAGGCGGAACGGCATCGGAGGGAAGCGGAATGCCTATTCGAGTACCGCTTCTCCTGCTCCCCATATAGCGCCATGGCGTACGAGGCGTTCCATCCCGAGCTGTGCGAGCGCCGCGTGAGCAAACACAGGAAGCAGGAGCTCGTCGTGTACCGGCTGCCGGACGGCAGCGAGCCGTCGGGCTATGCGGAGATGTCCGTCCCGGCGGACTATGCGGACAGCAGCCATGTGGTGCCGTCGGTTTTCATATCCGGCACGGGCGCGGATCGCGCGTGGCGCGATATCGACTTCGACGAGGCCGAGCGGAAATTCGCAGCGGCGGCGAGAAGGGCCGCGGCCTTTCGCGAGGGGAGACCGAAGCTCATGCAGGACGAGGCCAGGCGCGCTGCGATACGTGAGACTCGGCACCGCGTCTGCACCGCCCCCATTTTGAAGAGCATAAAGGAGATTCACAGGTGACGGGGAAGAATGTCTATACGATGACGGCGATGACGAGGCGAGCGTTCGTGGGCCTCGCGGTCATGGCGGCGCAGGCCGGACTCGCGGGCTGCGTGAGGAACGGGGCGCCGGACGCCGGCTCCTCCGACGGCGGCGCCGGGAAGTCGGGCGATGCCGGCACCTCGTCGCCGTTCGCGCCGCAGCAGTCCGCCCAGGCGTCCGTGGACGGCATCTCGATCGACCGCGTGACGATCGAGGAAGGCACGGGGCCGGACGGCAAGCCGTTCCGCTACATCCGGGTTGCCTATACCTTCGAGAACGTCACGGACTCGGACGCTGTCGCACCCTATACCGACATCAACGCATACCAGGACGGGATCAAGCTCGACAGGTCCTACAAGGTGCAGGACCAGCGGGCGCAGAAGCAGATCGAGCCGGGCGGGAAATTGAAGTCGTTCACGGCGTTCGCCCCCGATTCTGAGACGGTTCCGGTCACGGTCAAGGTGATGGCGCCCGGCGAGAAGGAGCCGAGGTCGGAGCGATGCTACTGCATCGTGAACCCGGGCCTGCAATAGGCCGCCCCGCTCGCACGTCCACACATATATGTATATGCGCGTCTATGCGTTTACGTACATGCGCATATGGGTAGACTCACATCGAGTAGAGACGAAACGGGAGGGGATGGTCCGCATGGCGCCGTTCATCAGTGAAAATATCGACCTGGTTCCTTGCATGGCCATGGCATTCAACGCGGCGATTGCGACCATGGGTTTTCTGAAAATGGTTGCATGGACCGAGCACGGCATGTCGTCGAGGATGTCCAGATACATCGACAGGTTCGGCAAGATGGGCATCGACCGCGAGATTTTGGAGGTCTATGCGCGATCGTATCTCGACGAGTCGCGCAACGCGCTCATCTGCTGGATCGTTGGCCTCGCCATCACTATGGCTGTGGGGATTGTCATCTGGGCCCACGACGTCGGCGCGGCAGTCCTCCTGACATCCGTGGTCGCGGCGGCGGTATCGATCAGGTGCATCGTCATGGCAGTGAGGGATGTGGCGGATATCCGCGACGTCCTGGCCGAAACCGACCTAGGCACCCCGACCGCGTGATTTGCCCTGGCATCCAATCAATAGGGACAAGCAGATATTCAGAAGGGACTCGATATGGGTATGCAAAGCTATATGGCGACGGTATTTGTCGGCGAGCGTGAGATTGGCGGGCCTTTTGTAAACGGTGATTTTCGTTCAAGCCTGAACTTCGCGAGGCGAGAGCTTCGCGGATACCTGCGCCTGGCTGAGAGTATCTGACGGCAGGAAGTCATGGGTGGTCGCCGTCATGGCCTTCGTTGCGTAACCGCCCCGGCGCTTGATTTTGGCATCCTTACCGAGACGAAGGATAGCGAGACCGCCACCGTGGAGTCCAGCTTTACCGTGACGTCGGCCTACACGGCCGAGGATTTCGTATCGGATACGCGAAGCGAGTTTCTTGCCTGCGTCACGGAAGATTTCGGCGAGCAGGTCGCATCGGAGGCTGCAAGTCTCGTCGATGGTCAAATCGCGTCGATGTCGTGGTATAGGCGCTTCGAGATATGGAACGACCTCGCATCCTACGACATATGCGGCGTTGCGAACGCCGATCATCTCATCGACGGGCTCGAGGAGCTTTCCGTCGCGCTCGCCGATGGCCGCGCGTTCGACGCAAACGGTGGAAACCCCGTCTTCCATGCTTTTCACCGGGCCGAGCGGCAAAGTGGCGACAGAGAGTTACCTGTGCCTGCCAGACGTACTCATCGACATCATTGAGACAGGGGCTTCGGGCAACCGGAGCTCTTTTCTAATATGAGCCGGCACCTCCACGGTACCGGCCCAATAACGACTGCCTACATATCCCAGATCTCGCTCAGCCGCTCATCGTCCGCGGCCTCCTCCTCGAAGCGGAACTCGTAGGGGATGGCCAACCTGGTGAGCTCAAAGGCCACCTTTCTGGTCATGGCGTTCGAGATTCGCGCCGCGCGCGCATCCTCCGCGGCTAAGTCCTGCTCGCGGAAGTAGGGGAGCGGGTAGGGGTTGCCATCCGTCTCATCGACAATCTTCTCCACCAGGCACCCGACCTCGCGCTCTTGGATTTCCGCCAGATTCTCGAGGTACTTCCATGCCACGGCAGTGGCGCGGGCTCGCGGCAGGCGCGGGCTTTCCCAGTTCTTGACGGTCTTCACGTCGACGCCCGCTGCCTCCGCGACGTCGGACTGGTAGAGCCCCAGGCTCTCGCGCAGCACCTTGAAGCCCGCCTTGGTGTGGATGGTCTGCATATCCGTTCCTTTCATCTAGATTCTCTTCTCGAAGAGCCCGTGATAGACCTCATCGATCTCGTCCTGGTATCCGCACAGGAATTCGCAGCGTCCGACCACGAGTGCGACGAAAAGCTCGTCGACGGTGGCAATGCCGTAATCGTGGAACCCCGCGGGAAGGTAGAGCGTCCCGTTGTAGGGCGCATGTCCGACCCGGTAGCAAGAGAAGTCCCCGAAGGCCGATCCCTCCACGCGGTACAGGCTGTAGTAGTCCCCGGCACGCTTCGCAGTGTCGATCGCCTCCGTGTGGCCGGCGATATGGCGGATGATCTTCCCGTCCGCACGGTTCGCGGCCGCCTCGCGCGCGAGCGTGCGCAGCTCGGGCATGCGGTCGAGCGGGTCGACGGTGTGGACCGTATCCATGTGTTCCGTGAACCCCTCGCCGTCGCGCGTGATTTCGCTCACTGTGGCGACGAACCGGGCGAAACCGCGCTGGCAGACCCCGACCCTGGAGGCCGCCGAGACCTTATGCGCCGCACGCAGTGCCTCCTCCCGGCTGTCCCCCTCGTAATGCAGCTCCGACGAATGGAGCGGCCGCACGTCGATATCCTCGGTTCCCGTGAACAGCATCTCGCGCGATTCCGTCACGAAGATCGTTTCCATATAGTCCTCCCATATGCGCACCGGGCGGCCCCATACCGCCTGCTCTACCTCTCTTGTACCCCCTGAGGGGAAACGTAAACGCACGCCGCGGAAAAATCGCCGGACCGGGTTCGGGAAAAGGACGGGGCCGAAAACGGCCCCTGTCTTGAAATCTGGATATGGAATCAATCAATCATCGCCATGTCGAACGCTTATATGCGAACTCGGAATCGATCATCGCTGCGCAGTCCTTCCGAGGGCGGGGCCGTCGTGCTATCTGGCGGAACTAGCCTTATTTACCCGCCGTCGGGCGTAGCGCCAACAGGTCATTCCTGATCTCATCGAGCAGCTTCCTGCACTTGAGCTCCGCGGCCTCCATCGGGCTGACGTATCCATCCTCATGCGGGTCGAAAATCATATCCGGGTCTGGCAGCCATTTGCCGTCGTCCTCGCCGAAGGCGGTCTCGGTCATGATGTCGCAGAGGCCCAGGAGCCTGACGAAGATATCGCTCTCCCCGACATATGGGGTCGCGCGTCGGCACGCGCGGAGGTACACGTCGAGCGTCTGGAGGAACAGGTCCTCGGTGCCGATCTCCCAGGGAGGACGGGACTTATCGTCTTCCGGGTTCACCTTGATGTCGTGCAGAATCGAGTCCGGCACGCAGCGCAGGTCTGTAGTCGGCCAGACGAAATGATCGGTCTCCTCGCACAGGTCGAGGAAGTCGTAGGCCTTGTTCCATAGCACGCAGAGCACATCCAGCTGGTTTTCGGTGAGTTTTTCGTCCATGGTCCTATCTCCTGATTCTATGAGGAGGTCGGCGACGTCGATGTGCGCCCAGCAGGCGATATCCTCGACCTTCTCGAAGTCGCTCGGAGCGTGCGTCCCGCGCCGCCAGTCCTTAATCGATGAGATCGAGACGTGCATCGCGCCCGCGAGCTCCCGCATCCTGGCGGCGCCTTTGGCGCCGTGTCCTAGCAACGAATCGAACACGGCGGGGGAGAACGCGAACGTCCCGTCGCCAATCCTGTAGGTGTCTTTCCGCATTGCGGCATCTCTCTTTCTCAATCCTTGCCGACAATGTTATCTGTGGCGCGGCCGTCTACGGAGACGAACCTGGACGGACCTCTACCCGTCCGGCTTCACGGAGAACCACAGACCGTCGTCGCAGATCAGCCCGCGCGCGACACATCGACCGCCGACGTCCACTAGGACGCCGGTCACGGTGGCGTCCGCCTTGCCGAACATGCTGGGGCAGGGCAGCGTCGCGCCGACCCTGGCGATCTCGAAGCGCCGCCCGTCGCACACGATTGCCCTCGGGGTGTTGAGCCCGCACTTTCGGTCGGTCTCGACCGCTATGGGGACGACCTTGGCGTCGAACCTGCTGCATCCGCCCACGTGCCGGACCTCCCTCCCGCTCGGTATCGCGCGCCACGCGCGCGATACCCCCGCCGTCTCCCACCCTGGATACCGCCCTGCGATCCCAACGGGGAGGGCATCCGGGGCGGTACCGCCCGCGCTGCGGTCTCACCGCGCAGCAGGCGGCCTATGGCCATGCCTATTCGGCCGACCCGATGCGGTTGCCGTTCGTGTAGTCGGAATAGGCCCGCTCCCAAGCGTCCTGCACGCGGCGGGAGTCGCATATCTTGCAGAAGATACCCGTCTTGGGCGAGCCGTCGCGCAGCATGAACGTGATGAAGCAGAAGTCTCCGATATCGGGATCCTCGTTCATCATCATGGCGCCGCAGGTGTCCAGCACCTCGCGGTTGTCCTCCTGCGACCCGCCGAGGATATCGATCGTGCAGGTGGCCGTATCCGACGGTCCGACGAGGCCATCCGGCACCGCCGGCAGTGCATCCGGGTCGGTTCCGTCGATCTCCCCAAGGATGCGCGTCTCGAACGTCGAGTTTGCTGCGCGCAGGCGTCCGAGTGCGTCCGCGTATGCGATCGACGAGACGAGGCGTTCGAGCTCCCTGGCGGCAGCCTCGGCGCTGTCCGCATATCCCCGCGGGTCCTTTTCCATGAGCGCGTCGGCGAGCATGGCGACGGCCGCCTCGGCAACCCTGCCGGACTTGCCCATGTCGTCGGCGCACTCGCCGGCGAGTGCCGACAGCGCGCTCGAGTAGAAGGGGATGTCGCTGCGGCGTCCGAACCTCTCGGCCACGCGCCCGCAGGACTCCCTCCATCGTTCCATCAGCGCGAGCCTCAGGTTCGCCGTCTCATCGTGCTCGATGGGCGACACCGTGTCGTGATCCGTAGCCATGTCCATATCCTTCCGTTTCCGTTCCATCCCGCTCCCACGGCTTCCCTAGAGAGCCGTTTACCCCGAATCGCCCCCGCTCATGCCCGCTAAATTGAGATCGGGGAGGAAGGCCGCCTGTCCGTATCTTCCCGTCCGCATCGGAATCGGCTGTTTCCGATGCGCCCGAACGGGGTATCAACTGGTAATACCGAATGAACGACTTGGGCAAGGAGCAGCCATGTATACGGACGATGATGAGATCGGGCGCGCCGTCGCTGCCGATCTGGAGGAATGCTGGCAGGGCGAGGGCTGGTACCGAATCTGCTTCACCGACGGGATGGGATCGTATCCGGCCACATGGTATGGAACCGAAGCGGACCTTGCCGACGACCTTCGCGGTGCCTACGGGGATGCCGGCGAGATCCATCTGCCCTACGCCGAAATCTCTGTGATCGATCAGGCGGTCGAGAAGGTCTGGCAGGGCGAGGGATGGTATCGGGTGACGGGCGGCGACGGCGAGAAATGGGAGCCGGACTTCTACGTTACACGCGAATGCCTAGTCGCCGCACTGCGCGACGCCTACGACGAGGCATCCTTCAGCGGCGCCATATGCGTCCCACGTGTAGAGCCGGCCCCGGACCCTAACCGGCGCCGAACGCACGCCTTCTGAACCGCCCCGTGATTCAAACTGGGCGAGAACCGAACCGGAGGAATCGCTACGCGTTTCCCACAACCGGCTGCCTACGGGACGTATGGGGTCCCTCCGGTCATCCGGCCATGGAAAACGCCGGGCTCCGGTGCCAGCCCAATACATAGCCGCACAAACGCACATCTATGCGCTTACGCATCTGAGCATCTGGGTACATACATGGCGACGAAGGCGGGGGGATCGGCCTCCCGTCGGAACCGAAAGGATAGAAGCCAATGAGCATCAACCGAGTCAACATCACCGGAAACCTCACCCGCGATCCCGAGCTCCGCGCCACCGCGGCCGGCACCCAGGTGCTCTCGTTCGGCATCGCCGTCAACGATCGCCGAAAGAACCCGCAGACCGGCGAGTGGGAGGACTATCCCAATTACATCGACTGTACCATGTTCGGCACCCGCGCCGAGGCTGTCGGCCGCTATATCTCCAAGGGGAGCAAGGTCGCGATCGAGGGCAAGCTGCGCTATAGCTTCTGGGAGCGCGACGGCCAGAAGCGCAGCAAGCTCGAGGTCATCGTCGACGAGATCGAGTTCATGAACTCCCGCCCTGCCGCGTCTCCTGCTGCCGCGGTTGATGGTGGACAGCAGTATGCGGTCCCCGAGGCTCCCGCCGTCGAGGTTGCGGACGAGGACATCCCGTTCTAGCCGACCCGTACAACCCCATACTCAAGTGATCGCCCCACCGGAGACGGCGGGGCTTTTTCATGCCGTAGCCCGTCTCCACACGTTTCCCACACCCGGCTGCCTACGGGACGGATGGGGTCCCGCCGGTCATCCGGCCATGGAAATCGCAGGCCAGGGGCCTGCCGACCGGTGTCCGGGCGGCCCGCTGGGCAAATTATCGAATTACGCAGACGCGCGTATGCGCATTTGCGTAATTGCGCGTATACGCATATGCGCAGCTGGGTACATACATACCAGCGGCAAGGGAGGCCGCGACCGCGTCGGCGCGGGATCGCCGAATATCGGAAGGAGGCCGTCATGGCCGGTTGCAAGAGGGAAGTAATGGAGCCGAGCGGAAGGGAGAAGGTCGCCGCCGCCGCCGCGCTGGTCGCGGGGCTCGTCGGGATGTGGTTCATGCTCGCATACAGCTATGTCTACATCAACTGCGCCGTGTTCCCGGTGGCGGGCGCGCTCATCGCGTACGCCTACGACGTGGCGGAGAGGACGGTGGCGGCACGGAAGGAGTGCTGCCGCAAGGTCGAAACGCGCCGCGCGTATCGCGCCGCGAGGGCGTCGGAATACGGCGCATAGCGGCGCCGGCGGGCAAGAATAAGTAAACGCGCATCCGCACAGGTATGCAGATGTGCGTTTACGCATCCGCATAACTGGGTACATATATGGCAGCGGCAGGGCCCTAGCGCCCTGCCGTCGGCGGATGCGGGACCGGTAGCGACTCGCCGGCCCCGTGCCCGCCGCCGGCAGGCGGCAGATATCCGAGAAGGCCGCCCGGAAATCGGGCGGCACCCGTAGAAGGGAAACACATGAAGACAATCGTTTTGGTCAACCAAAAGGGCGGCGTCGGCAAGACGACGTTCGCCGACGAGATCGCCTGGGGCCTCGAGCGCCGCGGGCGTGAGGTCGGCTTCATCAACCTCGACCCGCAGGGCGGCGCGAGTCACGAGCAGAAGACCGTCGAGGGCGAGAAGGCCGTCACCGTCGTCGACACCCCGGGCTATCTGAACGACAAGCTCGGCGGCTGCGTGGAGGTCGCCGACATCGCGATCGTCCCCGTCGAGCCCAGCCAGCGCGGCCTTCGCGCGATGAAGCGCACGATCCAGCTCATCACGGGCGTCAACCCCGAGCTCGAGATCGGCCTGATCGTGAACCGCTATTCCGACAAGCGAATCATCGACCGCAGCTTCACCGACTTCCTCGCGGCCGACGACCTGCCCATCCTGGGCTGCGTGCCGACCGCCGAGGCGTTCAAGCGCGGCGCGTCGTTCAACCGACCGGTGTCCGAGGTGCAGCCGGGCGGCCGCGCGGCGGACGCGATCGAGGGGATTCTGGACAAGGTGGAGGCGATGCTGTAATGGCGAGGACTAAGAAGGCGGACTCCGCCATCAACAGCTTTTTCACTGACACCTCCAAGGAGATGGTCGAGCGCCAGGAGACGATCGTCGAGAAGGTCGTGAACCCCGACCCCGAGCCGGCAGCTGAGAAAAAGGCGGCGGCCTCTGAGGGTCCGACGCACCGCCTGAGCGTGATCGTCCCCGACGACCTCTACTGGCAGCTCAAGGAGTACCTGGTGGAGCACCGCCGCGAGGGCTACCGCAGTGCGAGCGACCTCATGCGCTCGCTGCTCGAGGAGCATCTGCGCAAGGACCGCTAGGCCGGTCGGAACGCCATCGAATAGAAGGGAAAACGGAAATGACAGCATTCGAGTACAGCGCCCAGGGCTACCGCGTCGCGCCCTATATCGCGGATCTCGGCAAGAAGGAGGCCTAGATGGATGCCGATGCCGGGCGCGTCCGCACCGCCCTGCGACTCCAGGCCGTCGCGGCCCGCGTCCACCACATGGACTGTGCGGGTTTCGCCGAGGAGGTGTGCGATGCCGTGGACGTCGCCGGACGTCTGGGCTATCTGGGTTGCTTGCACGCGGTTGTGAGGCTCGCGGCGGCCCGCGAGGCGATGCCGGACGCCGACGGGATGACGTGCGGCGAGCTAGGCTGTCTCGCCGGCCTCCGCCGCCAGGCGCGCGCCACCGACACGCTGGATGCCGACAGCTTCACCGCCCGCATCCTCGCTGCCCTGGATATCAAGGGGTGGTCGGATCGATCTTCCTACCAAATCGCGGCGATGCGCCTGGCCGACCTGATTGCCCCGGTCTCGCCGATGGTCTCCCCCGAGCGCACGGGGCGCGGAAACCGCGCCCCGTATTCCTACACCTGCGGGCGATGCGGCGCACGCGTGACCGTATCGGTGTGCACGCGTTGCCCGTCCTGCGGCGCCCCCATGGTCGCCGCAGGACATGGCGCTCCGGTGATGAAAGGGGCGATCCATGTCGACTCGTAAGCTGATAAAGGGCGACCGCTACCGCGCCGGGCTGTGGAAGCTGGAGGAGCGCTGCTATGAGGCGCACGTCCGCATGCCGAACGCCAAGTTCATGATCAGAACGTACCGCTGTACGCAAGGCGAGGCGGTCGCGAAGTTCGATTCGTGGGTGGAGGCGGAAGGCCTCGACCTCGCTGAGGATGGGGCCAGGGAAGCCTGCGAGGGCAGCATCGACGACGGTATGGGGACTGCGAGGCGCCCGTTAAACCGCGAGGAGCGCCGTGCGATGGAACGCCGCGACCGAAAGATAAAGAAGCGCCAGGCGCGAAAGGCGGCATCGGAGGCCGATGCCGCGCGACAGTCACAGGATATGGGGAAGGAAGAGACGGAAATGCAGAAGGTATCGAAAACGGACGGGCAGAAGACGGCGGCCGCGGGGACAAAGGCTCCGGAGACGGAGCCGGCCAGGTGCTACACGCTCATGTGCACGGGCGATCTGGGGACGGCCCCGGTGATGGTATTCCGCAACGAGGGCGACGCGAACGACATGATGCGCGCCCTGGAGCAGGTCGCGAAGGTGACGTCGCCCGATACCGTCTACGACGTTATGGAGGCCCCGTTCAAGGAGGCCATTTGAAGGGTGCTGAGGGGCCGGGGAGTGCAGGCCGCACAGCTGCCCGAACCTGCCGCCGTCCCAGTCCAGCGCCCCGCGTCTCCCGCCCTGGCTCCCGCACTGAGGACCATATCGGGAGAGACACCGCACTACCGCGCGCGCTTCGAGGTCGCAGCGGCCGACGGCGCGGACGCGGCCGAGGCCGTGAAGGAGATCGTCATGGGCTGGCTGCACGCCAAGGGCCTGGACGTACCGGAGGGCGCCGCGGACATCGCGGTGCCCGCGGGCTGGACGGCCGCCGACGAGCCCGACGCCGCCAAGGCCGTCCGCTTTCTCGGCCTATCCGGCGCGCAAGGCGCGGCATGGGCGGTCGAGGCCGATGAGCTCGACGGCGAGTTCTCGCGCCGCCGCTGGCACACGAGGATCGGCCTCGCACCCGCCGGAGACGGCGGGTGCATCCTCAACGTGCAGGTATCGCACTACGCCGTCAACGGCTTTTTCGGATACCAGCGCAACCCGCTGCCGTCCGTGCCGCGCGTCGTGCGCGATATCCTTGCGAACGGAAAGCTAGACGTGAGGATCGGCGCGTCGCGTGTGAGCGTCGAGGAGATATACCTTGACGCGGACACGCTAAAGCGCGATTTCATGTCGAGCCTGACCGATCGCGCGCGCTGCCTGCCGATCGTCCTCATGACGACCGACGACGACGGCAAGACCCCCGTATGGGATGCGACCGAGCTCGCATCGAAGCTCGTGGGCATGGCCACCGTGTACGTCATCGACATGCGCGACGGCGCGTTGGTGCAGGCGTTCCGCGACCTGCTGCCCGACCGGACACCGGCCGGGCGCTACAGGATCGGGCGCAGCGCGGTCATGGTATACCGTCCGGGCATCGACCTGTCGGGCGAGGAATCTCTATCGGCCTGCACGCTCTTCACGCGCCACAGGATCGAGCGCTATGCCGCGGGCGGGCGCGACGGTTTCATCAACGTGCTCATGCAGGGCCTCGGCCGCGGCATCGACGCCCGACCGGGCGACGTCGCCGGAATCGGCGACGTGCTGTGGCTGCGCAGCCGAGTCGAGAGCGAGCGGCAGGGCGAGCGCATCGAGCGCCTGCGCTCGCGCGCGAAGGCGGCAGCCGAGCCGGTCGCCGATATCGACGGGCTGCGCGCGGAGAACGCGCGCCTGCGTGCCGATGCCGAGGCCTGGGAGGAGATCGCGACGGACCAGGAGCGGAGCTATTCCGACGCCACGGCAAAGGTGGACGAGCTCACGAGGACCGTCCAGCGCCTCGAAGGCGAGAAGCGCGCGCTCGAACGCAAGGCGGCGCAGTGCGCGGCACCGTCGGACAACGGCGGTGCCGCGAGGGTGGCCGAATGCCTCCAGTCGATCCCGCGCGACCTGACGGACCTCCTGAAGCTCGCGCGATCCATCTGGCCCGAACGTATCGTCGTCCTGCCCGAGGCAATGGACTCCGCGAAGTCCTACGACGGCAACCTCGCCGAGGAATGGGATATCGTCCGCAGCACCGCGACGGCGCTCTACGGCCTCCTGTTCGAGGACGACGGTTGCGAGGGGCAGGTCGCAGACGAGTTCCAGCGCCGTACGGGCTACGAGCTCACCTTCAGCGAGAGCAGCGCCACCAGGGCGCGCGCCGATCTGATGAAGATGCGCGAGAGGAGCTACGGCGGCCGAACCGTCGACATCTCCGCCCACATCAAGGGGAGGAGCCAGAAGAACACCTTCCGCCTTCACTTCTACATCGATCGGGAAAACGAGCTGATAGTCATAGGGCATGCCGGATGCCACATGAAGAACGCCGGCTCGCACCGTAGCGGTTTCAAGTAGCACAGATCCCCGCCATCGGAACCGATGGCGGGGATCATTTTTGAGCAACGCGCGAAACAGGCGGCGGAAACGGCCCGCGCAATTGCAGGACTGCGGATACGGCGGCCGGCGTTTGGGACCGGGCGCTTTTGGGTAGCATCGAATGGTAATGCCGGCGACGTGACCAGAGGGGAGGGAGAATATGTTCGATACCGATAGCGATGTCCCGTACGACATCGAGCCGACCGCGACCGAGAAGCCGAAGGCCTCGACTGCGGACAGCGCAGCCGAGGCTGCCAAGAAGACGGCCGAGGCCGAGAAGCGCGAGAAGCGCCGCGCCCGCCAGAAGCGCCAAGCGTTCACCGATCAGATGCAGAACCTGACGATGGACGACATCCGGCGCCTGATGGAGTCCAGCGTCGACCTTGGCAGTGTCAGCGACCCGCAGGCCGAGATCGAGCGCCGCATCGAGCGCAACGGCATGGCGTACCTGATGAAGGGCGGCGCCGTGTATGCCGTGGTGCTCTCGAGCGACGACTACGAACGTCTCGCGGACAAGAAGGCGTAGACCTCGCATTGGCGAGGGTCGCCGGGCGAGAGGCCGCCACCGGAACACGGTGGCGGCCTTTTTCATGTCGCGACGCAACGCCCGGAACACTGACCGGACAACGATGGAAAGCGAGCGGAAACGCTCGCGGCGGACACAGACGGCCAGGCCCCGCCCCGCCTCGATGCGCGCCCGCCGGAGCCGGGAGGTATCGGATCGGCGCGCACCGAGACGTTGGACACGCGCCCGCGCGCAAGACTCCTGCCGCGATCGGGCACGCAGGCTACTCGCACCCCGTCATAACTTCGAGTGCCACGCGGACATGCCGACATCTCTCCGCAAGCAGCTCGTAGATCGGCGCCGGGTCGTCCACGGCATCGCCATCGGCCGCGAGCAGATCGAGCACGGCGGCCACCCCCTCGATGATACGGGCGCAATCGTCAGCATCCATATGACCCTCCTTCTCATCGCTGAAAACAACTTATACGGCCGTGACGGTATCCGAGCCGTATCGGACTTGCAACAGATGAGCAGCGTCCCGTTCGTCGCGAAAGAGACGAGGGACAGCCGAAACGCGGACGGTATAACGGCATCGGATGACCGGTGCAAACCGGTTTAAACCCAGGCAAATAGGGGTAGGATACTGAAAACTTCGCAAGAGACGCATAGTTGTACCTCCATCGTAGATGTATGTACAACTATGCCGCCGAAGTCGGTCAGATTTCCGCCACCGGGCACGGCCCGCCGACGGAAACCAGCCCGCCTCCGGCGCTTGCCAGGGCTCCGCCCTTGGACCGGGGTCGCGCACAGGTGCGCGAGGAATTGGAGGAAGCGTGGCAAAGAAAGCCACCTCGCAAACAAGGATGGTCAGCATCAGGCTGACTGAAGAAGAAATCGGCACCCTCAAGGCCAAGGCGAGTCTTGCAGGCTCAACCGTCACGGACTTCATCCGCGAGACGGCGATCTACGGCAAGCAGGAGTTCACGCTGGCGAAGCTGCCCGGCGGCGAGCACGTGGACGTGAAGGAGGCGGTGGAAGGGTTTCTCGACACCGAGCACCGCACGGTGCAGAAGCACTTCAATGTGACGCCCTACGAGGACACCTTCATCCGTGACGCCGCGAGGAAGGCCGGCATGACGCAATCGCGCTTCATGGTTGACCGCATCCTCCACACGCCCATGTATTACATCGGCGATCCCGATTTCTTCCAGAAGTTCTTCTACGAGTTCAACAAACAGGGCGTGAACCTGAACCAGCTGGCCGCCGCGGCGAACACGCTGATACTCCTCCAGGATATGCCCGACATGGGCAGGGAGCGCCGGCGCGAACTGGCGGCGCAGATCGAGAACTTCGTTACGACCTTGAAGGACCCCTACTGCAAGGCGCTCGCGGAGACGCGCGGGCTCATGATGCAGCTCAGGCGGCAGTCCGAAGTGGAGCGATAGCATGGCGATGCTCAAGACGCTCGCCAGGAAGTTCGGCGGCTGCAAGCAGATAAGGGACTACCTCGCCCGCAACGGCCGAGCCGTGACGTTCCGCTCAAGTTCAATCGATCTCGATAGCGCCGGCTGGGACGAGCAGATGAACGTGACGCGCCAGATGTTCGGCAAGGACACGGGGCGCAAGTACTACCACTTCGTGATTTCACCCGACCCCGAGGACGGCCTGGATGCCAAAGCGGTAGACACCTTGGCATACGATTGGGTACGTGAGCGCTACGGCGCCTACCAGTGGGTAATCGAGACTCATATAGATAACGGCATCCCGCATGCGCACATCGTCGTCAACTCCGTCAACCCCGTTGACGGGAGGAAGATACACCTCGACGACGATGACGTGCAGGCCGACGCGATGGAGTTGCAGAAAATCTGCCGCGACTACGGCTACACCGCCTTCGACAACTTCAAGTTCACGAGGGACGAGGACGGTTCCTGGTACGCGCGCACGCCGCGCCCCGACCGCCGGCGCGAAGTCGTCTTGCAGGAGGCGCGCCCGGCGCGCAGGCATGTGACGGACGCCCAGCGCCGCGCCAGGTACAGTGGGCGGAAGCTCTGGACCGACGCGATGCACGACGACATCGAGGCCGCATTGCAGGGCTGCCGGACATGGCCCGCGCTCGAGAGTCGTTTGGCCGAGAGGGGCTATCGCATCAACGTCAACCGCCGCGGGGTGCTGACGTTCTACCCGCCCGAGGGCAAGGGACACCCCGTGAAGGGCTACAAGCTGGACGACTCCTATACCGTCGAGGGACTGCGCGAGCGCCTTGCCGTGCGCCTCGAGGGACAGCGCCCGAACGTGAAGATGTGCGCCGAGGACCTTGTTCCGGACGTCGTCCTTCCGCCTATGACATTCGAGGCGGTCGCATCCAACAACCTCAAGCGGACGAAGAGGATCGAGCGCTCGGCCGCGCGCCTCGCCGCCGCGGCCGATGCCGTGAACATCATCCGCGAGCGCGGCTACCGATGCTACGCGGACATGGCGGCCGACGCCAAGCGCCTTGCCCTCGAGGTGGACGCGCTCGACGCGAAAGCCGACGCACTCAAGCTGGAGGCCGAGCAGACAGCCGAGGCTATCCGTCAGGTCGAGGTCTACACGGCCTGCGCCGCGCAGCTGACCGCGCGCCCGGACGGCCCCGAAGCGCTCGCGGCATGGCGCGAGGACAACGCGGACGAGCTCCGCGAGATGGAGGCGATCCGCAAGTGGATGGCAGAGCGCAGCATCGAGCTCACCGATACGACCTATGCGAACCTCCTCGCGCGCCGCGCCGGCGTCAGGGCCGACGCCGTGAACCTTGCATCCGCGGCAGGCGACATCCGCAACCGCTCACGCCGCCTTTCCGCCGCGGTCGATGCCCTGGCCTCGTCCCAGATGCCGATCGGCCCCACCGACGTCCGCGGTCGCGGCGAGAGGCAGAAGGGCGCCGGGCGCGGCCTGCGCGGCGCCAAGATCATCACCGCGCACCAGACCGCCGAGCTGACGCGCGAGTACACGCGCTACCGGAAGGCGTATTCGGAGGCGATCGCGGCAGGCGCCCTCACGCCGGACAGGATCAAGCAGATCGAGCGCGACCACGAGCGCGCCAAGGCTAAGATCATCGGCGAGCAGCGCGAGGAGGAACTGCGCGCGGAACGCTCGGCGTACGGGATGGCCGGAAGCGAATGGGCGCAGGACGCTCCCGTGACGGTCGCCGCACCCGGCGAGACGGAAAAGAAAGAAAAGCCCGGATGGAAGCCGTACCTCCAGCGCCCCGCGACCGAGAAGCAGATGAAATATCTCGAAGACCTCGTGGAGTCCGGTGTCATCGCGCAAGCCGACGTCGACAGCCTCGGTGGCGAACCGACCATCGCGGACGTCAACGCGCTGCTGAACTCGCATCCGAAGGTCAAGAACCTCGAGCTCGAGAAGAGGAACGGGGGCAACGCGGGCGACACGCGGACTTACGCGCGGGCCCGAGACGATATCGAGGACGACGGCTATACGCCGGCGAACTACACGAGGAGGAGATAGACGGTGAACATCATCGTGAAGATGCACGACAGGGCCCGCGTGATCGAGACGACGCGTATGGACCTGCACAGCGGCATCATGCTCGAGGACGACTTCCTCGACATTTCAGACTACCTTAACCAGGGCGTGCTTCTCGAGCGCAGCGTGTTCATCACCACGAGCGACGACATGCAGCTTCTCAAGCGCGCCGTGACGCTCATCGAGCCGGACGAGCTGGATGCCATCGACGGCGTCTACGCCGACGGCAAGCCGATCCTCGTGAGGACCGAGGACGGTTCGCGCTTGGCCCCGGCGGTGTTCGAGGTGCTGTTCGACGACAGCGGCAACTACATGGGCGACCACGGCCAGGGCCTCTGCGTCTACTATGAGTCCGGCAGCTACGAGACGATCGTGCCGACCGTGCTCTCATTCGGCGACGGCATGCTCATGGCCGACGACCTGATCGATTGGAGCGACCTCGACTCGGGCATCACCTGGACCCGCGGAGCCTGGACGCGCGGCGACCGGAACCTCATGGAGCTCCGACCAGAGCCCACGGTCGTGGTCGATCCGGAGCAGTACGCGCACATGGAGCTCATGACCTTCGGCGGCGCGCTCGTCGCCATGAAGACCGCGGGCGGCATGGTGAGCGGTGAAGGTACCGTCTCGGACGAGACCGATGCCGACGATGCCGCGACCGAAAGCGAACCGCTGCCGTCCCAAGACGCGGAAACCGACGACGCTGCGACAGCCGCCGCCGGAGACGGCGCCACCGATCGGGCTTCGCTCGAGGATGCACTCGACGCAGCCGAGCCCGAGTCTCCCGCGGACACCGCGGGAGACGGCTCGGAGACAAATGCCGACCTCGAACCCGGCGGCTCGGAAACCGAGTCCGCCGAAGCGGATGACGGCTCGGGTTCCGATGGGGACCCCGGCGAAGATGAAGAAGGTGACGACGACGATGACGATGGCGACTATGAGGAAGACGATTCGATGTTCGCCGATCTCTTCTAGAAAGTGACCGCGACGATGCCCGAGGCGGCAGTGCGGCCGCCGCGGGCGCTCTGCCTGCCCGTTTGCGGCGATACCTCGTGTATATTGCTTAAAGTGGGAAAACGAACGACAGGACGGCAGGGGGCGGCATGGATGCCGCAATCTGCCGACACGCTATGAGAATACCGGACGGCGCGAAGCCGACGACGAAAGGACAGCAGACATGGCAACAGATAACGAAAAGGCCGAACTCCACAAGGCGATTTGGGGAATCGCCGAGAACGTGCGTGGCGCGGTGGACGGCTGGGACTTCAAGGCATACATCCTCTGCTTCCTGTTCTACCGGTTCATCTCCGAGGACCTTTGCGAGTTCATCGACGAGGGCGAGCATGAGGCGGGGGATTCCGATTTCAGCTACGCCGCGATGAGCGACGAGGACGCCGAGGCGGCACGCTCCGGCATCACGGAGGACAAGGGCTATTTCATGCTTCCCTCGCAGCTCTTCTGCAACGTCGCCAAGGACCCGGCGCGCGACAGTGAGCTCAACATCAAGATTGACGGCGTCTTCAAGGCCATCGAGGCATCGAGTATCGGGCAGCCTTCCGAGAAGGACTTCAAAGGCCTGTTTGACGACGTGGACGTGACCAGCAACAAGCTCGGCGGAAATCTCGACGAGCGCCGCGACCGCCTCGCGAAGATCATCATCGGCATCCGCGACCTCGATTTCGGCAAGGTTGACGAGAGCCATATCGACCTGTTCGGCGATGCCTACGAGTATCTGATGAACATGTACGCCTCAGGCGCCGGCAAGTCCGGCGGCGAGTTCTTCACCCCGCAGGAGGTCTCCGAACTCCTCGCGCGCATCGTCATCGGCGACAAGACGAGCGTGAACAAGGTCTACGACCCCGCCTGCGGCTCGGGCTCGCTGCTGCTGAAGTTCGCAAAGATTCTCGGTGTGGACGGTGTCCGCAAGGGCTTCTACGGTCAGGAGATCAATCCGACGACATTCAACCTCTGCCGCATCAACATGTTCCTGCACCATGTCGGCTTCGATAAGTTCGACATCGCCCGCGGCGACACGCTCATCAACCCGATGCACTGGGACGACGAACCTTTCGACGCCATAATTTCTAACCCTCCGTATAGCACTAAATGGGTCGGAGATGACGACCCGACGCTTATCAACGACCCGCGCTTCGCGCCGGCCGGCGTCCTGGCACCCAAGTCGAAGGCGGACCTAGCTTTCACGATGCACATGCTCTCGTGGCTCTCGAGCAAGGGCCGCGCGGCAATCGTCGAGTTCCCCGGCGTGCTGTACCGCGGCGGCGCGGAGCAGAAGATCCGCAAGTATCTGGTCGACAACAACTTCGTCGAGGCGGTTATCCAACTGCCCGCGAACCTCTTTTTCGGCGTGACGATCGCGACGTGCGTCATCGTTCTCTCCAAGAGTAAGGTCGACGACGGCACGCTCTTCATCGACGCTTCCGAGATGTTCGAGCACGTCGGCAACAAGAACAAACTCATGCCCGAGCACATCGAGCACATCAATGCGCTCGTGCAGACGCGCACCGAGGAGGACCACGTCTCCAAGCTGATCCCCATGACGGACCTCGGGGGTGAAAACAAATACAACCTCAGCGTCTCCACCTGGGTCGAGAAACGCGACACCCGCGAGAAGATCGACATCAACGAGTTGAACGCCCGCATCTCCGGAATCGTGAAGCGCGAACAGGAGCTCCGTGATCAGATCGACGCCATCGTGGCAGAGCTGGAGGCATAATCATGACTTCCGCAACTTGTTGGCATTGTCATCTGAATTCGCAAATGATTCCAAACACAACTAATGAGAATGACATTTATGGGCAGACTATGCCTTCATACGACATTTACCCTATTCCTGAATATACGAAAAGCCAAGACAAGGATGGTTTACATCTTGCGATTTATACTTGTGCAAACTGCGGGTATCCGAATATTGCTGAACTGCAACCGGCCAAAAGTCCATTTGACGATCTAGATATAGACGATGTAAAACGATGGCTCCCTATCGAGCCTATTGGCAAACAATACAAAGACGTACCGGTCAAAATCGCATCGATAGCCTCGGAGGCTCATAAGTGCTTTCAAATCGGGGCCTATCGAGCCGCTGTAGCGCTGTCTCGTACCGCGCTGGAAGGAATCATCGGAGAACAGGAGGATAAACCATCAAGCAGAGTGCTCTACCAACGCATTCAGTCATTAGCCGAAAGCGGGAAAATAAAGGCAAGGACATCTAAAGCCGCCACAGCAATACGTCTATGCGGAAACGCATCCGTCCATAATCCGACGGCGGACATTGACAGGGAGTTTGCTGAAATCGTCGTCGAAGTGCTTGATTCCGTAATTGACGACCTCTATGCAAATCCAGGTCTGGTATCTCGAGCGATTGCCTATGCAAATAGTCACGGAAAACCGGAGTCGGATAATGAATAAAATTGAAGAATTGATCGCCGAACTGTGTCCTGATGGGGTGGAGTACAGGAAGCTGGGCGAGATCTGCCAAATAAAGAACGGTCGCGATTATAAGCATCTAGAGTCCGGAAGAGTACCTGTTTATGGCAGCGGTGGTTTCATGGGTTTCTGTGTTTCGAAGGCTTCTCACGTCGGTCCAACAGTACTCCTTCCGCGCAAAGGATCGATCTCTAACGTTTTCTATGTCGAAGGTCCTATCTGGAACGTTGACACGGTTTTTTACACAATCGTTAACGAAGACAAACTACTTACACGATACTTCTATCATGTGATGCTCGATGCTCATATTGAGAACTACAGCACTGGAAGTGCGGCAAGGCCATCGCTGACCCAAACAGCTTTGAAGCAAATCGAGATCCCCGTCCCACCTATCGAGGTGCAGCGCGAGATCGTCCGCATATTAGACTCCTTCGCGGAGCTGGAGGCGGAGCTGGAGGCGGAGCTGGAGGCACGTAAGCTGCAGTACACCCACTACCGCGACCGCCTGCTGTCGGGGGAGAGCTTGGAGGCGCTGGACGGCAAACCGGTCGAGATGATGAGGCTGGGAGATGTCTGTAATATTCAGAGAGGTGCGTCCCCAAGGCCAATTAAGAAGTTCGTAACTAAAGACCCCAGCGGTGTTCCTTGGATCAAAATTGGTGACGTTTCGACTGATGGCAAATACATTTCTTGCACGGAAGAGCGAATAACGTCAGATGGTGCCGCAAAATCAAGGTTGCTTCATGCGGGAGACTTCGTTCTTTCTAACTCGATGAGCTGGGGACGACCCTATATCCTGAAGATAGACGGCTGCATTCACGACGGATGGCTCTCTCTTACAAATTTTAGAAATTCATTCAACTCCGATTTTCTCTATCACCTCCTAAAAAGCTCCTCAATACAACGATATTGGGAGATGAAGATAAACACCGGATCTGTTTCCAACCTAAATGCCGATTTGGTCAAGGCGACGCCGATCCCCGTCCCATCCCAGGCCACCCAGCAAAAGGTCGTCAGCATTCTCGACCGCTTCGACGCACTCACGACCTCGCTCACCGATGGTCTCCCCGCCGAGATCGAGGCACGCCGACAGCAATACGAGTACTACCGTGACCGCCTGCTCGATTTCCCCCGGAAGGAGGACGCCGCCAGATGACGGTAAACGATATATATCCGGGCGCCCCGGCGCCGCAGAAGACCTACTCGGTCCTCCTGGAGGGCCCCGAGTCGACGGTCTGCGCCGAGGCGCCGAACGCGGGAAATACTTCGAGTGCATACCAGTCCGAGGCCGAGCTGGAAGACGAGCTGATCCACCAATTGGTCGCACAGGGCTACGAGCGCGCGGACATAGCCGACGAGGCGGCGATGGTCGCCAACCTCCGCGCCCGCATCGAGCGCTTGAACCGCTTTGCCTTCACCGATGCCGATTGGGACCGATTCTTCCGCGAGCACATCGCCAGGGAAAACGACGGCATCGTGGACAAAACCCGCCGCATACAGCACGCACCCGTGATAGATTTCACCTTGGAAGACGGCACGATCAAGAACATCATGTTGATCGACCGGGACCACATATACCGCAACGCCGTGCAGGTGATGAACCAGTACGCGACCGACGCCGGGACCCATGACAACCGCTATGACGTCACGATCCTCGTGAACGGCCTCCCGCTCGTCCATATCGAGCTCAAGCGCCGTGGCGTCGAGCTCAAGCAGGCGTTCGACCAGATCGAACGATACCAGCGCGAGAGCTTCTGGGCGGGCTCGGGCCTGTTCGAGTACGTCCAGGTCTTCGTGATCTCCAACGGCCGCCATACCAAGTACTACTCCAACACGACGCGCTGGCAGAAGGAGGGCGAGGGGAAGTCGAACAAGAAGGCCTCGGCCTCCTATCAGTTCACGAGCTGGTGGACCGACGCCGCCAACCGACGCATCTCCGACCTGGTCCCCTTCGCCGCGACCTTCCTATCGAAGGGCACCCTCCTCATGGTGCTGACGCATTACTGCGTCCTCGACGCCTCGGACAACCTGCTCGTCATGCGTCCCTATCAGATCTGCGCCTGTGAGCGCATCCTGAACCGCATCCTCGTCTCCGAGTATGACCGCTCGCGCCTGGGCACCCTCGCCGCCGGCGGCTACATCTGGCACACGACGGGCTCCGGCAAGACGCTTACGAGCTTCAAGACCGCGCAGCTCGCATCGAGGATGGAGGGTGTCGAGAAGGTGCTGTTCGTCGTGGACCGCAAGGACCTCGACTACCAGACTATGCGTGAGTACGACAAGTTCCAGAAGGGCGCCGTGAACGGCTCCAGGAACACCCGCGCCCTCGCGGAAAACCTCGCCTCCGACGCCCCGGACAAGCGCATATGTGTGACCACCATCCAGAAGCTATCGAGCTACCTCAAGCACCCGGACCTGTCGCGCAAGGTGCTCGACAGGCACACCGTCTTCATCTTCGACGAGTGCCACCGCAGCCAGTTCGGCAAGATGCACACCGCCATCACCAAGTCGTTTAGGAACTACCACTTGTTCGGCTTCACCGGCACGCCCATCTTCGCCGAGAACGCGGGCTCAGGGACCGATCCGGACCTGCGCACGACCGCCCAGGCATTCGGTGACCGCCTACACACGTATACCGTCGTGGACGCCATCTCGGACGGCAACGTGCTGCCCTTCAAGATCGACTACGTCTCGACTTTCAGGCAGAAGGACACGGGTAAAGACGTCAAGGTGGAGGCCATCGACACCGATACCGCATGGCAGAACCCCGTGCGCATGCACAACGTCGCGGCCTACATCCTCGACCACTTCGACCAGAAGACCCGCCGCAACGCAGCCGCATACAAAATCAAGGGCGCTCGGCGCAACGGCTTCAATTCCATCCTTGCCTGCGACTCGATCAAGAGCGCCGAGAGCTACTACCGCATCTTGCGCGAGATGATCGGCCAGCGCGAGAACTGCGACCTCAAGGTGGCGACCATATTTAGCTTCGCCCCGAACGGCGCCGACGACGACCCCAACGGCTTCATCGACGACGAGGATATCGACGCCGCCGATGTGCCGCAGGCCGATCGCGAGTTCCTGGACGGTGCCGTGGCGGATTACAACGCGATGTTCAGGACATCGTTCTCGACCGACGCAGACGGCTTCGACGGCTACTACAAGGACGTCTCGCGACGCATGAAGGGGGAGGATGTCCAGGCAACCCGCTGCCCGCTAGCGAGTGCCTGGACATCCTCATCGTGGTGAACATGTTCCTCACCGGTTTCGATGCCAAGACGCTGAACACCCTATGGGTCGATAAGAACCTTAAGATGCACGGCCTGATCCAGGCCTTCAGCCGCACCAACCGTATCCTCAACTCCGTGAAGAGCTACGGCAACATCGTCTGCTTCCGCAACCTCGAGGAGGCCGTGGACAGGGCTATCAGCCTTTTCGGCGACCCGGAGGCCGGCGGCATCGTCATTCTCAAGCCCTACGACGAATACCTGGAGCAATATGCCAAGGCCCTCGCGCACCTGCGTGAGGCCTACCCGCTCGGCGATGCGGAGGCGATCAGGACCGACGAGCAGAGGCGGGACTTCGTCAACACGTTCTCCACGCTCCTGCGCATGCGCAACATCCTAGCTAGCTTCGACAGTTTCGAAGAGGACGACCCCGCGACCCAGCGCGAGATGCAGGACTACCAGAGCGAATACCTTGCGGTCCGTGACGAGATCCGCGATCGCAGGCGCGCCGAGAAGGAGTCCATCGCCGACGACCTGGTGTTCGAGATGGAGCTCGTCCGCCAGGTCGAGATCAACATCGACTACATCCTCATGCTGGTGGAAGGGCGCCACGGCGACAACATAAAGGACAAGGAGATCGCGGCGAGGATCATGTCCTCGGTCTCGGCATCGCCGGAACTCCGCGACAAGTCCGAGCTCATCGAGCGCTTCCTTGCCATGGCCGGTTTCACCGAGACCCCGGCCGTCTTCGATATAGACCCCGATGCGCCGGAGGAGCAGCGCCACGAGATCGTCACGCGCCACTGGCGCCGACTCGTCGCCGAGTCGATGGAGGACGAGATTGCGGGCATCATCAAGGCGGAGAATCTGAAATCTGACCCCACCCGGAACCTCATGCGCGAGGCCTTCGAGGCCGGCGGCGTCCCGAGGGAGGGAACGGCTGTATCCAAGGTCATGGCCCCGGCCTCGCGCTTCGGCGCCAAGGCCGCGGAGCGCGATGACAAGCGCCATCGAGTGACCGACCGCCTGAGCGACTACTACCGCAAGTTTCGCAGCCTCACAGCCCACTATCCCATCCTGGAAGACGACCTGTAGCCCGCCCAGCCACCCAAAGCCCCGCCGGACCCCGGTGGGGCTCCCAGCACCTATTCCAAGGCACCCGGTAACCGGGTGCCTTTTTCAATATCCGCCCCGTTCAGTGAATAGATTTTTCTATCGCGGGTAGAAGTTGGGACATTAGGGCGCATCCCTGGTGGCGACCCGGAACATGGAATCGCAACCGATGGAAAGGACCTTGAAATATCTGTGAATGTATGTGACTTGGGCGAAATCGAAGACGACTTGGAAAAGATCGGCGAAGAGCTGCGCAAGCGCAACGAGATCGAGGCACGGAAACTCGAGCTGCTGAAGCAGATCGAGAGGAATCTATCCGATAAGGACAAGGAGTAGGCCGATGACCGTTATCCAGTATTGCCGCCACGAGGCCAAATGGCGCGAACTCGTGATTATCCGTAAGGGCGGGTGGGTGACGTGCTCAGCCTATATCGACCACGAGGATTTATTTCGCCTGCCGCTCGATATAGCCGAGGCTGAGGTTATCCGCGCAAAGCGCAGCTATATTGACATCGAAACTCACGGGAGCGGCACATGGGACGTCCCGTGCACCTACCTGGACATCAAATAGGGAAGCCGACAGTGAACCGAGACAGAATCGCCGTCATCATACCGTGCTACAACGAGGCGCCGACGATAGCCAGGGTCGTCGATAACTTCCGCCGCGAGCTTCCCGAGGCGGCCATCTACGTCTACGACAACAACTCGACCGATGGCACCGCCGAGATCGCACGCGGCCGCGGCGCTATTGTCAGGCACGAGCCGCGTCAGGGCAAGGGAAACGTCTGCCGGCAGATGTTCCGAGACATTGATGCCGACTGCTACCTCATGGTCGACGGCGACGATACCTACCCCGCGGAATCGGCGCGTTCCCTCTGCGCTCCCGTCCTCGCGGGCGAGGCAGATATGGTAGTGGGCGACCGCCTTTCCAACGGCACCTACGCCGAGGAGAACAAGCGCACCTTCCACGGATTCGGCAACGACCTTGTGCGCGCCATGATCAGGTGGATATACGGCTACGGCTTCGAAGACGTCATGACCGGCTACCGGGCGATGTCCAGGCCGTTCGTGAAGACCTTCCCGGTCCTGTCCGAGGGCTTCCAGATCGAGACGGAGCTGTCGATTCACGCCGTCGACCGCCGCTGGCGGATCGCCGATGTCCCCGTGGAATACCGGGACCGCCCCGAGGGCTCGGTCTCGAAATTGAACACCGTGAGGGACGGGCTGAAGGTGATCGCCATGATCGGCACCCTGTTCAAGGATTACCGCCCGTTGAAGTTCTTCTCGCTGGTCGCCCTGCTGCTCTGCAGCGGAGGCCTGTGTGCCGGCATCCCGGTGGTGACCGAATACCTTGCCACCGGCCTTGTGCCCCGGTTCCCGACCGCCGTCCTCGCCGCGGCGCTCATGTTCATGGCTGCGCTCTCGCTTGCCACGGGCTTCATCCTGGATGCCGTAGCGAAAGTCGAGCGCAAGCAGTGGGAGCTACGCGTATACCGCCAGGCCGAAGACGCCTGACGCCATGGGGTCGCAGCGGCCAATCAGCCGGAACATGCAAGTATAACAAGCTACTAAACTGGTAATTTGTTACCTTAAGAAAGCCCAAGATTCCTTTTTGGCATGCCGGCGGCCGAAATCGATCCCGACGATATATCGGTTGCGAGCTTACGCCTGGCATGCTCGACCTGATCCGAAATACCGAGAGAGCAGGCGACGCGGCCGAAACACTTTTCGACGATTGCGTTGAGGGCATCGCAGTGATTATCGAAATCGTCTGTGCGGCGGAGAACGGCAGGGGGCAGGAAGCGCTGCATCTGTCCGGTAAATGATCCGTCGGCATAGCAGACGTGTGCGCGTTGCGTCCCGACGGCAATCATGCTGGCGAGGGGTGCAGGACAGCTGTAGTCATCATGCTTTGCCGCGACGAGTGCGGCTACAGCAGAAAAATCGATTTCCTGAGCACGGACGATCCAGGGAATGTCCCAGAGGTCGCGGTGCCTGATATGCGTATCGGTGGCGGAGAATGAGATGAGCTTGTCGGCCAGGATTTCCTCGAGTGTCTGGCACCGGATCGTGAGGTCGTCATACATTCCGGCGAGCTCGGAATAATTGACCGCGACGCGGCGGACCGTGGATGTATGCGCCGGAACGGACGCGATCTCGAGCTTGATTCGCTGTTTTGGCAAATCGGGGCGTGCGATGTTGGTGTTTACCGAGACCGTCCATCTCCGCATCCCGACGCCATCGAGATCGTTGACGACCTTTGGTTCCCTGACGCTCACTTCGGTATCGTAGGATCTCAGCAGGTCGCAGCGCAAAGTCCTTGAGAAATCGTCCAAGGGAAGCGAATCGAACTTATCGCCGGCGACAAAATCGAGGTCTTCGCTATATCGTTGCGATCCGTAGCAGAGACGAAGTGAGGTCCCGCCCTGAAAGGTGATGTCTTGAAGCAGACCGTTCCTCCCGAGGGACCGGATGATCTCGTAATGGACGATTTCTTTTTCGATGACGGGCGTGAGTCCGGCGCCATCGACCTTGCTGGCGATCTCCCCGGCAAGTTCTTCAAGGTCAATCAGCATCCACTTCATCCCAATCGATAAGCTCCAGGCTGCGCTTCCTCGAGACGAGGTCGTGCAGGCAGCGCTCCTCGGTCGCGATCGGCAGCCGATTCCTCGGCATACGGTTGAGTATTCCCCGTTTGACGTCGTTCAAACCATCGTTCGTGTGAACGAACTCGATGGCACCGAAGCGGGTATCGACGAGACCTTCCGCGCCCGTCGTCACGCATGAGATGCGTCCGAGCGGAATCTGCGAGATGAAGCCCCACTGCGATGCTGCGGACTCGAGGCTTTCATAGGTGACCTCGCCGGGGCGCAAAAACGCCGCGATATGGCCGAGCAGGTCGCAGCCGTTGGGGTGGAAAAGCAGGTAGAGGTACGCGTCATGGGCGATGCGCTCGAGGATGCCGTCCGCGGTGAGCCTCTTGATGGTCGAGCGGAGCGTATCGCCGGACTCACCGAAAAGGACACCTAGCTCGCGGCTGCGGAAGAGGATCCTCCCCTCCAGGTCGCACCCATGCAGGATCTTGATCGCCTCGACGCTTTTCACGGAAATCCTCCCATCTTCCTCTCATCAATTATACCAATATGGTCTATATTTAAACCACCTACCCTAGGAACACTGGCTAATCAACCAGACCTCCCAAAGTCTCCCTGGAACCCAAAAAGGCGTACGCCATTAGAGAAACCCATGGGAAAGCAGGCCCGCCGGAAACCGGCGGGCCCTACGCATGCACATTGAAACAGCCCCCCAAAAAAACAAGAAGGCGCCCTCGGAAACCGAGGGCGCCTTACCGACCGCGACTATTATACCGCGTGCCGATTCCGCCGTATACCGTCCGGGACGCCCACGCGGCCATTCCCCGCGGCGGCCCTCGCCGCGGCGGCCATCTCCGCAGGACTCTTGCCGCCTTTTCCCTTCACCGGCTTGAAGAACTCCGGCACCGGCTTCGGCTCGTCGCCATGGTAAAAATGGAACCCGTCGACGGGCGTACCGTAGCGGACGGCCTGGCTGATGGCGGCGGGCGATACATGCAGGGGGCGGGCGGCGGCCGGGTTGCCCTCGAAGGTCTCGCCTGTTTCCAGGCAGACGATGGGCCGGGTCTTCGAATGGCGCTCCCTGAAGAACTCCGGTGCCGGCTTCGGCTCGTCTCCATAATAGAAGTGGAGCCCGTTGCGCTCGACGCCCGTGCTTGCCGATGTGCGCACGGCTCCGGCGCCGATGCCGAACGCGCGGCCCGCCTGGAACGCCGATTCGAACGTCTCGCCGGTATCGAGGCACACCACGGGACGCGGCGGCCTGTTGGGCGGGAGGAAGAACCCGGGCGCCGGCTTCGGCGCATCGGCATAGTAGAAGTGCAGCCCTTGGGTACAGGTGCCGCGCTGGATGGAACGGAAGATGTTGCGCGAGTCGGCGAAGCCGAGCTCCTTGGCCGCCCGGTAGGCGGAATCGTAGGTCACCCCGGTTTCCAGGCACGTGATGGGTCTCTTGCGCTTGGCGTCTTGGTCGGCCATGGTGTCACTCCTACAGTTTGATTCCGCGGCTGTCGGCACCGTCGCGCGCGGACGCACCGGCCGCCGTGGCCGCACGGCGCCCGAGCTCGGCGGGCTCGGACTTCGCCTTCACGGCGATCTTAGGCTTCTCGGAATACTCGATGCGCCCTCCGAAGGGATCGGAGAACCCGAAGCAATCCTGAGGGGTGTACAGGTCGATGCGGTCGGACTGCCATTCTCCCTTCAAGGGCTCCATCATCGTGTACGTGATGTCGTGCGGGTCGATCTCGAAATCCCTGTCGAGCACAGTGCCCATGGTGCCGCCGCACCCGCCAACGGGGTCGTAGATACCGAAGATGGGTTCATACGTTCCGGGCTTGACCGTAAACGTGCCGGCGTTTTCGCCCTCGCCGCGGCGGATCATCGACAGGCTGGCATCCAGGAACGCGTCGAGCGGCAGCGTCGCGAGGACCGCGAGCCCGACAGGGCGATTTTGCGGCATATTGAAGATATCCTCGCGGAAACTGCGCTCGAAAGGCGTAACGGGGTCGTTGACGACCTTCTCGATGGTCGTGCCCTGCGAGGCGCACAGCTTGTCGAAGATGCTCTCGGGGATGTCCGCGGGACGCGTGAAGGGCCTGTAGTCCTCGGCGGGCTCGTACTCCCACCTGTCGTCCTCACCCTGGCCGCCCCTATGGCAGACGCACGGGAGGTAATCTTCCTGCCAGTCGCTCGCCGCGTCGATGACGTCGCCCTCGGAATACAGTCCGTTGACGGACAGTATGAGCGAAGTCTTGAAGGAGAGCCCGCTGAAATCGATGTCGTAGAAAAACCCGAACTTATCGGTCAGGTCGTCGCGGAGGCATCCGCTGTCGACATAGAGTTCGCGCCCGAGGCGCCCCGAGCCGAGTCGCGATTCGATTGCCTGGGCGAACTCATCGGCGATATTCTTGCAATCCGCAAGTCTCGCCTCATCGAGCCCGTCGTTGAACCTGTCCGTGAGCACGCAGGTGACGGCATGCGACAGGTCGCCGGCGGTCAGCCCCTTGTGCGTCTTGATCTTGTCCGGGTCGATGAGGCCATCGGCCCACGCAAGCGAGGTGTCCGCGAGCAGTTCGCCGCAGATGCGCGCGGCATAGCCGTACTCCCCGTATTCGGGCCAGTAGTCGAGGTGGATATCCCCTCCGTTCCGGATGGCCTTCATTATGTCCTGCCGGTTGAAACGGTTGCCGACGGCATCCGCGAGCATCGCGGCGGCCTCGTCGGCGCCGAGCAGGTTCACGACGTCATCGTAGCTGTCGATCTCGAGGCCGTCGGTAAGGGTCGCGCTGTCGTTAGGGTTGATATCGGCCATGTCGGCACCTCCAGTGAAACGGTTGTCTCCATCGATGCTACCCGCGGCGAACCCGCACGGAAACGCCCCTTCCCGAACGGGAAGGGGCGCCCCTCAACCACCGCGCCGAGGGTGTCCTTTTGCAAAAGACCCGTCAGTTCGGAGAGGACATGACCGTAGAGCGTAAGTTCGATGCGAAGTCGATGCTGGGGATGCTGAGGGGATACGAGGCCACGGTCGGCGACCTTTTCGCCGTCGTGCCTCCCCTGATGTCCCGGGACAGCGTGAAGGCCGCCGACATCGACGGGGTGACCCTTGGGCGCATCTCAGTGAAAGACCTGGCGGAAGGCATCCTGATGCCGGAGGAAAAGGTGGAGGGGGTCGAGCTCATCCGGGTCGATGCGGCCAAGGCGGACCGTTACTGCCTGCGTGCGGGCGATATCCTGATGCCGAGGATGCTGCCCAGGCACAAGTACGCGAACTACATGGTGGTGAACGCGGAGTATGCGGAGCAGGACCTTGCCTCGTCCCACAAGATGATAACCATACGCCCGCGGGCCGTGGATATGGCCGAAGGGGAGCGCATAGCGTATTCCGAGATGATGGCGACATGGCGCTTATAGGCCCAAGGCCTGAACACCCGGCTTTTTGCGCCGAGTTCGAGAAGCGCATTCACGGCTGGAACTATCGCACTCTAGTGAAGCCAGGGCTCAGCGACCTCGCGCAGGTGAGGGGCGGCTATGACCTTTTGCCGAAGGAGAAAGTTGCACTCGACTTGTGGCGCGTGGGGTATCCCAGCCTGCGCATCGCGTGCGTCACCGATCCGCCGCACTCCTCGATCGTATCGACGGCCCTGCGCTTCTGCTCGTCCGTGTAGCTCGGCATTCGCGAACTCCTAACCGGACCGATTCGGTCCAACTATTTGTCCGCATCCCCATTTGTCTCGAATGCAACGACGCGATGTCCAACTATGGCTCAGCCTTCGCAACCTGCTGGACTGCTCAGCAGTGCCCAGTAACTACTTAGTAGATACCCAGTAGCTGCGGTGTGGCGCAAGTAGTCGGCGATGAAAGACGTGGGGTGCGCCTTGCGGCCCGTCCTAGATGACGCCGCACGGTAGCGCTATCGGACAGCTGCGCTACCGCAGATAGACGCTCTTGAGCACCTCGACGACCTGCTGCGCCCCGACGCCCTTGATTTTGAGCGCCTTGGGGTCGACGGGGTCCGACTCGTAGGCCTCCAGGAAGCGTCGCATGTCGGCGCGGACCCCCTCGCTCATGGCGGGGCGCTCGCCGCCCGCGAGCAGCGTGGCGAGGCGGCAAACGTCGTTTCGGTGCTTCTTCACGCTCTTCTCGTCGACGGCCTGGCCGCCCGCTCGCCTGGCGGAAAGGTCGAGCCACGCCTTGGCCTTGAAGGGGATCAGCCCCTCGACCGACAGGACGGCGACGCCGCTGGCCGACGCTCTGTTTTCGACGAGCAGCCGATAGTACTCTTCGTCAAGCAAAATCGCCGAAAGGCTCGAGACCTCGTCGTCGATGTGGATCGGCATGAGGCCGGACTCCGCGTCGCGCAGGTCGACGTCGGTGCGCGCGAACAGCTCCAGCATGGCGGGGAAGGCCGGGTCCTCCGGCTTGGAGAACCGGTAGAACTGCGGCTTTCCGCTGCTCTTCTGCCTGTTCTCGTACCCGCCCTCCTTGACGAAATCCCAGAAGACGCGGCCGAACTCGGGCGTCAGCGCCTCCACCAAAAGGACCAGGTCGAGGTCCTTGGTGGCCCTGAAGTCCTGCCCGGCCTCGCCGAACAGCAGGTCGCAGGCACCGCCGCCGATCAGGACGTACTCGCCATCGTGGCCCGCGAAGCGCTCCTTGAACTTATCGATTCCCCTCATGATCGCCTCCAAGCACTCGGGTCAAAACGTTCTCGATCTCGCCCGCGACGCGCGGGTCGTCCCTCTCGTCGGCGGGAAGGGACAGGATGGCCGAAAGCGGGTCGACCGCGCATCCCGGCGCCGGCACGGGCTCGTAGCGCAGCACCTGCACCACGCACGCGGGATCCTCTGGCTCGTCGAGACCAGTGTCGCGCGCGTCGGCCGCCAGCTTCAGAGTGCGCTCCTGCGCTTTGGTTGCGGCGAAAGTCGGCCAGGGGTCGTCCTGCAGCATCGAGAGTCCGCACAGCGCTGAGAGCCCGCCAAGGGGAAGCTCCGCATCGGGCACGCGGCCCAGGCGGTGCTCCCTCGCGACCGGACTCGACATGCGCGGCTCCAAGTGACGCCACATCGCCATCTTGTCTCTGCCGGGGCGCAGCACCCGCCGCCGCCCCTCGGCGGCGACGATCGAGGGGTCGGCGGCCGCGAGCTCGTCGAATGCGCGAGAGGCTGTCATCTTCGCCGTGCCGAGGAGGCCTGCCGCCTGGGTGACGCTAGCGCCGTCGAGGTCGCCGTAGAGCGCCATGAGCGCGAGGCGCTGCGCCTGGGGCGAGAACGTGCCAACGTCTGTCTGCCGCCTGTCGCGCGCGTGGCTCCTTCCGCTGCTCAACGCGATTCCCAGGAACGGCAGGTACACCTGCTTGTCCGGGGCGATGAAGGGCAGGCCCGCCTCGAGCATCCGCCCGACCCTGTAGCCCGTGGCGCCCTCGAGGGCGAAGGACACAGGGGTCCCCAGGGCCGCCTCCAGGGCGTCGCGGTGCTTCGCCATGGTCTTCACCGTCGGGCTTTCGACGGGGAAGGCCACGGCGAACGGCACGCCGAAGGCGGTCCACCGCTCCAGGGAGTACAGCCCCCTCAGGTAGAGGGGGAGCCCCGAGGCGTCGACGGGCTCGCAATCGACTCTCGTGTGCAGCGCCTTCTCGACGTACTCCCTCATGCTCTGCCTCCTCATGTAACTAAACAATTATCAATGTACCATTATGAATGGTACATAGCAAATCAATTAGTTACATTTAATGACGCCTTGCGAGCCCTCGTGGTCTTTCGGAATCACGATGCGTCTAGCAGGGCGTACCGCTCGGTTTTCCCTGCGTTTTCGTCTTGACAAAAGGGATATCTCACCAGGGGCCGAGATGATCGCGAGGTTCCTGGACGTCCTGGAGGATACCGTGAAGAACCCGACATGGCGCCCGGCGGAGCTCCAGGCGATCGACGCGCCGCCTGCACTGGACTACCGGACGCCAGACTATACGGCAAATGCAGCGAAGTACATGGATCTGTACGGCGCCAAGCGCCGCGCGGAGACCAAGTATGCGGAGGCCCTGGAGAGGGCCGAGCAGGCCCGCAGGAATGTCGTCGTACTCGAGAAGGCATCTCCCGCCACCCTCGCGGCCGCGGCAAAGAAATCGGCGGCCGCCGGCATAGCCGACAGCCGCCGAGGCGATCCCGCAAAGACGATCCGTTAGCCGGTAGGCATCGACGCCCTAGTGCTTGATGCCGCCGGCCTCGTCCGCACGCGAACCGGCAGTTCGGTTCGCCGCCGCGCTCGCGGCCTTGGCGAGATCTGCGGGATGCCTGTCGCCGCCATGCGCTTGCGCGCCGTTGTGCGCCGGCGTGCCCTTCACGGGGTCGAGCGTCATGGCGTCCCCGTCGAGGTGAACATCGGTCCGGTGCACCGGTTCCGAATCGCGCCCGTCGTAGGAGAAGACATGCACCGGCGTCGGGTAGTCATCCTGGAGCTCAGCCGGCGTCGACTCGATGAAGGCGAGCTGCCCGCTGCCCTTCCCATCGGGCAGGTTGATATCGACGCTGATGCCGCCTGCGAACGGCGTGGCAATCAGCTCGCCGAAATCGGTCATTACAGAAATATGCTCGTTCATAACATACGCTCCTTGATACCCAAATTGACATCAGATCCGTTCACGCTCCGCTCGGCCGCCCAGGCGGCCACGGTCGCATCGGGGAAGCGTCCCCGGGCGCGGCTGAAATCGGGCGCGACGGTCTCGCCCCAGCAGAAGTCGTAACCGCAAGTCCAGACCTTCTCGCCGTCCACCTCGACGGGCACCGACATGTGCACGGGCGAGCCGTCGAAGGCCTCGATCACGCGCTCGCCGTCGAACAGGACGGGGAAATCGTCCCCATCGTCGATCAGCTGCGCGACGATCTGCTCGATGGACTCGCGCGGGAAGTAGTAGATCGGGCCGTAGTTCCATCCGACCCCCATCGGGTCGCAGTAGGCGCGAAGCCCGTCCGGGTCCCCGGTGCGCTCCGCGTAGATGCCGTCGATATCGACATGGCATGCGAAGAGGCAACCGGCGCTGCAGGTCTCCCCGACGGGAGCCCGCCCGGCGACCTCGGTGAAATACGAGTCCAGCCACCCGGCCGCGGCTGAGCGCATCCCCGCGTTTTCCCTCAATGCCCCGACGATGCCGTCGCAGGCGAGGCAGCCCCGGATGATATCGCCCCGGGTTGCGCCCTGGGGGAGCATGAAGGCGGGGCCGTCTGGACCGAAGCGGCAGGCGACCTCGTCGCCGCGCCGCTCGAGCTCGATGGCGCCCTGCGCGCGGGCGATATAGATATCCTCGAAGGTGGGGAAATCAGGTTTACGGGAGAAGTAGTCCATGCAGATCGCCCTTCTAGATATGGAGCCCGGTGCCGCCATCGGCCCCGCCTGCGGTATTTGCCGCCGCGGTCCTCGCGCCCTCGAACAGGCGCTCTGGGATACGCCCGGGGATTACCTTCCTATCTACCCTTATGGCGTTTGCCCGATACGCCTTCACGGCCTGGACTACATCGTCGACGCCTCTGGCGGCCTTCTCACTGTATGAGGGGGCGCACTCGATCCAGGCAGGACAGTTCCTGACGAGCGCCTTGACGGATTCGATGTCATTCGCCACAAGGCCGGCGGAGAGCCCGTCTGGGTCCATGCCCACTGCGTCCTCGAACCAATCGAGGCGGTTGAGGCACGAGCCGTCCCAGCCGTCGTCGAACCCGAAGGAGGGCACGTCGTTCAACGTGACCCCGCCGAAGAGTTCGAAGAACTTGCCAGGGAGCCCACGGCCGTCAAAGCCGGCGAACACGTTCAGCAGGTAGCCGTTGTAGGACGGGTCGGGGTCGACGGCGTCGGGGCACCAGTAGTACCCGACCGGTAGGCTCTCGATATCCTCGATGGCCCCGCGTGCGATATACGAAGGGCTCTCGAAGCGCTTGAGCGCTGCAGTGATCTCCTTTGCATCGCATGTCTCGCCGTCGGGACCGCAACCGGGGTTGAAGCATCGCGCCCATGCGGCGCCGGTGGCGGTCGTCTCGCTTGCGATCCAGTCGCTGAGCGCCATGTCGTCCGCGAAGGTGGCATCCACGGTGGAGGCCACGGACAAGTCCATCCAGGACCAATCGGGGTCCCCGGTCGCGAAGCGCTCGGGGCTGTCGAACCCGGTCCCGAGCCTCACGTCGTAGCTGCCGTCATCGAGTCGGCTGATAAGGATACCCGGCTCGTTCTGGCGCCCCGAGTGCCCGAACGGGCACCAGAGGAAACCGTTCTCCGCGTCCAGGTCGCGCAGCGTCGGCGAGCCCTCGATGAGCTGATAGGTCTCTTCCATGGCTATGCCTCCCTCCTAGTGCTTGATGCCGTCGGCGCCGACGGTGTCGGGCTTGACGCTCTTGGCGGCGGCCTCCTTGGCAGCCGCGGCGACGTCGCCGGGCAAATGTGCGGGGGCCTCGGCAGTCAACTGCCCCTCGAGCACCATGTCCCCATCGAGATGCACGTCGGTGCGGTGATCGGGCTCTTCGTCGCGGCCGTTGTAGGTGAAGGCGCGGACGGGCGTCGGATAGAGGTCGTTGGCATCCGGGTCCGCATCGACGAAGGCGATATCCGCGCACTTGCCGCCGGGAATGTTGATGCCGACGCTGATGCCGTCCTCCTTGGCGTTGGCGATGAGTTCACCGGCCTCGGTCTGCACGGAGAGGGCTCCGGTGCCGACGCCCATACGCTCCTCGAGGGCGGTGATGACGTCGCCGTATCGCCCGATGTGCTCATCGTCGATAAGGCCGCATGACAGGTCGTAGCTCGCCATCGCGGCGGCCATGAGGGCGCCGGTCATGCTGGCACTGCCCTCTGCGATGCGGATATCCGCCGGGTCGGTATGTTCCGCGGTATAGCGCATCTCGTCGTAGATGGCCGCCTTCTCTTCCAGCTTTCCGACCTGGCTCTCGATTTGTTCAACCTTCTTGTGGAGCGGTTCGTTGTAGAGGCGCTTGAGGTCGCGGTTGAAGGTCGCGATGCGTTCGTTCAGCTCTTCGCTCGGCCCATCGATCTTCTTTGCGATCTCGGCGAAAACGATGCCCTGCATGAGCATCATCGCGATCCCGGCGCCTCGCACCTCGTCCATGGGAGTCTCGTTGACCTCCATGAACGAATCGAACGTCTCGGCCTTGCGATGCTCTTCGGCTGCAAGCAACTCGTCATAGCGCACTTGCTCGGAAGGGGAGACCACCTCATCGAATTGTTCCCGCCAGTCGCGATCGACGGCGCAGTCCGGATGGTCGCCGAGGAAGACCAGTCTGCTGCACTCGTCCTCGTCATGATGAAGCCAAAGGTCATATACGGCATCGTAATCCACGCCCGTGATGGCGGCGATCTTGAAGAATACGTTCTCGCGCACCGGGGAGTCCCCGACGCCGAGATACTTATAGATGTCGCCTCCGTCCGCCATGCATTTCACGGCGCCGGCAAAGGTGGCCAGTGGGTTGATCCTGTAGCCGAGCTGATCGGACGGAAATGCCCGGATATACCAATCGCGGATACTAGACTTGAAATTGAAATGCTTCTTGCTCATTTCGCCAGCTCCAAAAAAAGAGGGTCAGCCAGATACGACAAAGATGCTACCCGCGTCGCGCATCAACGAGAACGGCCCTTCCCGAACGGGAAGGGCCGCCAACTGACCGCAATGTGAATCAGATCGAGCTAGATATGCTTGCCGCCGGCATCGCCGTCGGTCGAGATGCTTGCGCTGGCGGCCTTCTTGGCCGCCGCGGCGACATCCGTTGGAACGGCGGAGGTCTTGTTCACGGCTTTACTCTGGTTCTCGATATCGGCAATGGCCTCCTTGATGGCTGAAAAGGCGGGGTTGCGGAGGGCGATGACGCAATCATCCAGGACATCCAAGTGGAAATTAGGCTGGGGTGTGTAGACGGAATCGAAATACATCTCCTCCGTCGGCTCAATACTGCGCTCGCACGCTTGGAGGATGAAGTCCGCCTGCGTGAACGCCAACTGAACCTGACAGGCCGCAAAAAGCTCGGTGGCATGGTCGCGTATGGCCTCGAGACCGGTTTTCCAATAACGGTACCTGCGGACAAACTCGTTGATGGCGTCGGTGGCGACGCTGTCGGAACCCCAGTTGAGGCGCGGAAGGATTAGCTCCGCAATGCCGTATTCAATTGGGCTGCAGGAGGGCATGATCTCGTTCAGCATCGCATGATTCGCGATATCGAAGGCCTTGGGGGAATTGATGTCGCCGATGGAAATCGGTTCGAATTTTGATTCGACCACGCGCTTGGCGGCGTCGATGAGCCGTCGTTCCTCTTCGTCGACCCAATCGGAATTCATCGGCGCCTCATACCACACATTAGCAACGGTCCTGTAACTCTCCCCGGTGATCTCGGCCAGCTTCACGAACACGATATTGCTGAAGACCTCGCTATCGGAACCGATAAGGTCGCTCAGATCGATACCGTTCGCCATGCCCACGACGACGTCCGCGAATGTGATATCGGGACGGATCTGGACATCGAAACTGTTTTCCGGGCAGAAGTCTCTGTACCAATCGAGGACGCTCGATTCGAGGTCGTATTGTTTCGCTGCCATGTCATCAGCTCCCAGATAAAAGCAGGCCGTATACACCGAAGATGCTACCCGGAGCACCCTACAACGAGAACGGTCCTTCCCGAATGGGAAGGACCGCCAGCTGACCGCAGTGAGAATCGGATTCGCACTAGATATGCTTGCCGCCACCGGCCTCGCCGGAAACGTTTTTGCAGGCCGCGGCTCTAGCCGCCATAGCCTGCGCACCGGGCTCGGGTGCTACATCGGCGGCCTTCGGGATCGGGAGCGCTTCGCGCCCCTTGAGCCCCGGCGCGTCGATGCCGAGCTTGCCGCACGCGCGCGCCGCTAGGCGATCAAACCCGATGTTCTCGGCGAACTCACGGGCCTCCTCGCCGTCGAAGGTCCAGAATTCCGGCCCGATGGTGGCGCCGGACCACGAATCAGCGTTGCGGTCATAGCTCAAAGTCGTTTCATGGCAGAAGAACTTCCTGCCATTCACATCGACGGCATGCGTGATGGGGGAGAAGTTCAGGACGGTATTGTGCTCACCCGACGGGCAATCGATGCCGATGGCATCGACCGAAAGCGAGTCGGGATACTGCGTGCCCCAGCCGTATCCGAGCCCGGAGAAATCGACCCTTCCGAGCCCGCGGATGACCTGCTCCCTCTTCGGCATGACGGGCTTCGGAGCCGGCGCAGTCTTCTGTACGCTGCTGGGGTCGGCCATGTCACCGAGTCCGCGTTCGCGGCGGCGCGGGATCATCTTCCGGTTGAAGGCGAGCACCGCCGCACGGCACTCCTCGGGTCCCGCGGACGGGATGATCGGGCGCCCGCCGAGCTTCGCGATATCTTGGGAGTCCACGAGCGTGAGGTTCTGGAAGAACGTCATCGCCTCGACATCGGTGAAGTCGGCCAACGTGCTCTCGCAGAGCCAGTCGCGCCCGGTATCGTGGTCGGTGAACTGGTCGGCATCCTCGATGATGAGGAAGCAGCGCGAACGCACCTCGTCGTTGCCGATTTCATGGTCCCAGTCGTCGGCCAGGATGCGGGCGCCCACCGTGAACGCATCGGGGAAGAATTCCTCGTGTTCGCGGCGCTCCTCGGGCGTGTCGTCGTCCCAGTCGAGCAGCATGCCGTCGAAGAGCCCGCAGGTCCCGGTGGGGTCGAGCTCCATTTCGGTATAGTCCCAGCCCAGCTCCTCGACGTTGATGGAGGAGAGGACGTTGACGGCACCGAAGCCGTTGCAGACGACTGCATTCCACTTGCCGGGCTCGTGATTCTCAGCCATGACCCTATCCTTTCGAAATCGCTTTACAGTTTGATTGCGCCGACATTCCCGACACCGTCGCCGCCGGAGCATCCGGCCACCCTCTTCGCCGCCGCGGCGGCTTCGCCCGGCTCGGGCTTCTTCTCTCCTACGGTGAGTTCGCGCTGGGAGTACCGATAGCACCACTCTTTGGCCTCCTCAACGGAGGTGAACTGAAGTCCTGCATCTTCGCAGGCAGTCCCGCCCGTCGAGATTTTCACCGTATAGGACCGGTCGGGGGAGGCGATATCCCGGTAGATGTCGAACGTCGTCCTCCCGAAACGGTAGGACTCCCGCGCCGTGCCGTAGGCGCGCTCCGCGAAGCGCGGCAGGGAGCACGGCCCGACATCGGGTGCGTCGTAGAGGTTTCCGAGGAGGATATGGAAATCATCCAGGTCCATCTTCCCGGGCGCATAGTGCTCACCGCCGAGCCTGAACCCCCTGTTATCGAGCGATACCCCGGACATGAGCCGGACGTCTAGGAAGGCGGAGCCGTCATGGTGGGAGGCCTCGATGCCGAACGTGCCGTTCGTATCGACGATACGGTCGATCTGGCAATCCGCAAGAGCGTCCGTGCTGCCCTTCCCGTCGATGAGGTCGCGCAGCGAGTTGGCCGCGACGAGGCCGCGGAAGGGGCTGTCCCAGCGGCCGACCGATCCCTTGGCTACCACGGAGATCTCGGCAGGATGCTCTGGATCGTCGCCGCGCTTCAGCTCACGCAGCATGGAATCGAAGTTGTTGACTTCTTCATCGAAGTCGATATCGATACGCCGCTCGAGGGCATCATGCACCTCATCCATGAGCTCGTCGGAGTGCAGCACTTCACTCATGTCGGCTCCGTGCTCCTCGGCGACCTCGAAGGCGAAGTCTTTCTCCGCCTCATCGGAGAGATAGTAGGCCCGGTCGTAGAGGACGCGTTCCGCGGGCATGAAGAGATCCATGGCGAAGTCCTTTCGGTTGAGAAGGAAGGCGCGGGACCGACCCGGTCACCGCTATAGGCCGATAGTACCCGCCCGCATCGCCGCCAGCTGCAGCCATGGTCCCCATTTCCCGAACGGGAAGCCGACGGACTCGCCGAGGTCTTGCACGCAAAAGGCCCCGGACCCGAAATGGGCCCGGGGCCGAAAATGCCTTCCGCGAGCCGGCCCGCTAGAGACGGTGGCCGATCTCGACAGCGTCACCGCGCCCGCTGAGGCGATCCTTCATCGCGAGCGCCCCCGCGGCGAGCTTCGCCCCCGCAGAGCTGCCGAGCGAGGCGCGGTAGATGAGGGTGTCGGCGCCGTAGGCCTGGATCCTGCATCCCGTGATTGCGCTGAGCATGGCCATGGCCTCATCCTGGTTGCCGAAGTGCTTGACCGCATCGGCCTGCCCGCCATCGACGCGGCGAACGGCGATGTCGCACAGCGGTTCCAGGCCGCGGGGGGGAATCCTCGAGATAGGCGAGAACGCTGTCGAGGCCGTTGGAGGCCGCCGCCGCGGCGACCTCGTCGAAACCGATACTCGAGCAGTCGAGCTTGACGCCGCCGACCTCGAAGCCCTCCTCCCCGTCGCGCAAGCAGTACCAAAGGCAGGGGACGGTCGCGTCCGAACCGGCATCCAGCGTGCGCGACAGAAACGCAACGCCGTCCTCGTCTTCCCAGGGCGTGATCGGCGTGACGTCGCGCGCGGCATCCTCGGCCACATGGAAGGGCGACATGAACGTGTCGGCGGCATATGCGCCTAGCACCGTTCCGGCGCGGCTGTACTCGGTCTCGCCGAACGCGGCCTCGATCGCGCGCAGCACATCGTCTGCATCGGTGCCGGCGGGAAAGCCGCGCCAGTTACGAACGAGCGCGCCGGAGCGGCCGACGTTGCACTTGACCTCTTTGCAAAGTCCGCGCACGGCCCCCGGGAGGTCGTAGATGTCCTCCGGGACGATGGGCCGCCCGGCGAGCATGAAGGCCTCGCCGTCGCGGATGTCCTGGTCGACCAGCGTCTCGGGGTGAAGCCCCTCTTCGGGCTCGCCAAGCGAGGTCCTGTCGACGAGCATGGCCGCGTAGCGGGCGTCGCCGCCCGCAATGTCGAGAAAGTCGCCCCATCGGTAGGCCTTCTCATCGGACGCATCGCCGTACGGCACGTATTCGCAATCGAGATAGGCCTTTACCGCCGCGAGGCGGTCAGGGCACTCCTCGGGCAGGTGCCGGGCGATTTCGAGGATATCGCTATCGGCGAACCCGTATCTGCACGACAGCTCCTTGGCGTAATACGAGAAGTCGAGGAGGCTCTTCTTCGAATAGGGACCGACGTGCATATCCGCCTCGCCGGGCACGCCGAGCCAGAAACCACCAAACAGTCCGAGATCGCATCCGATGGCATCTTCGATGGAGTCGACCGCCTCGCGAGCGTCGAGCCTGCGGTTCACGCCGGGCGTGTACTTGAACGACCTGCCGTTGAAATATTCCAGGAGGTCGACCCCGAACTCGGAACATGGGAGGACGGTGGAGGGGACATCGAACGATCCCGCCTCGAATCGCTCGGTATACGCCCCGGTGGCATCGTCGGTATCGTTGCGCAGGAAGGCTATCTGAATCAGGTCGTTTCCGCCGTGGGACACCGGGCGGAACAGCGCGACCCCGTCGCGGAGGCCGCAGCACCCGACGATCTCGCAGGCATAGGCATGCTCTGGCTCATCCCCCTCGTACTGGCCGCCGGTCGATACCATATCGATGGTATCCATGGCGCTGTAGACGTGGCCGCCCGCGATCCCGAGGAAATCGTCCCAGCGGTACGCGTCCGTATGGCCCTCGGGCGTGTACTCCACATCGGTATATCTGAAAATACCCGTATCGTTCCGTCTGTCTGCGTCCATATCGATGCACTCCAATTCGCAAAAGCCGGCACTCTGATACCCGAGATGGTAGGGCCGCCGTCCCGCGATGCGGCCCGGCGGCCCGTAAGGTTCCCGAACGGGAAACCCGGTCACTTCCTCTGCCGCTTGGTCGGCGTCAGCTTGCCCGAGCCGGTCTTCTTAAGGATCGACTTGGCGGCATGCGCCATCTGCGGGGGCGTCTTCTCGTAGAGCTTCCCGGCCTCGACGTCGTCCACCAGCCGTTCTGCCTCGCCCGGCGTGAGCGTCTGGGCGCATACCTGTCTACAGCTCAGGTCCTCGGACTCCACGGCGTCCACGACCTCGATGCCCTCGCGGCGGCACGGCGCCCCGACGAGGTCGAGCGGCGCGCGGACGCGTCCCGCCTCGATGAGCGCGGCGACCTTCTCGCGGGCGGCCTCCGTGTCCGTGGCGAGAACGGGATAGCTGAAGGAGACGGACTCGGAGACCGTCACCATGTAGTATTCGGCGCCGTCCACGGCGCCGGCCTCGAGTTTTTCGGCCATTTGTATCGATCTCCTTACGACGAGCCCTTACCCGTCGGCGGTTTCTTCTTCTTGCCGCGGTCCTTCGCGGTCCTGGCGGCGGCGCTCTTCGCGTGTCCCGCCGTCTCCCGCGGCGGCCTGCCGTGGGGGTAGTACTTCTCGGGCGGCACCTCGGGCTCGGGCTTGGCCTCGGGTGAGCGCCGGCGGCGCATCGCATGGCGCTCGGGGCCGCCGGCCTCGCCGTC